>Ga0190270_10000088_pt1 | contig 40581 bp, 39 predicted proteins | sample Popmic320T_FD_133748 | JGI IMG/M metagenome (GOLD analysis project Ga0190270, IMG submission 133748) | Populus adjacent soil microbial communities from riparian zone of Weber River, Utah, USA - 320 T | ecosystem: Environmental > Terrestrial > Soil > Riparian zone | place: USA: Utah | collected...
CCGCGAGCACTCTGTCGATCGCTACTTTCTCGAACTGTCTGCTCGATCTCTCTCCCTCCCGGCACCGCTGCGCCCTTCGCGAAGTATTTGAGACGCCCTCCCGCAGTCACCGCTTTTCCTGCGTCCATCGAGCGACACACGCGCAGCTCCGAGGCACGAGCGCCGGCGCCGCGCGAAGTAAAAGCGGTGACTGCGGTCACCGCACTCCAAACTCTGTGACGCGCTTTGCACTTGCGGCTACGATTCCCCCGTGTACCGCGTGGCCCTCGTCGCATCTCATGTGATCCAGTACCAGGCGCCGTTCTTCCGGATGCTGGCGGCGGAGCGGGAGCTCGAGCTGGAGGTGATCTTCTGCTCGCGGGCCGGGGCCGAGAGCTATCTCGACACGGAGATGCAGACCACCCTCCGCTGGGATCTCGACCTCCTCGGCGGCTACGAGCACACGTTCCTCCGCGGTTACGGGCGGGGGGAAGGCTACGCGCGCCTGATCAACCCGGGCATCGTGCCGAAGCTCCTCTTCGGCCGCTACGACGCCGTGATCTTCTTTCTCGGCTGGGGCACCATCACCTCGCTCCTCGGAATGGCCGCCTGCCGCATGAGCAGCACGCCGGTGCTCCTGTACGGCGACAGCAGCTTTCCGCCGCCATCACGCGCGCTGCGTGACGCATTCCTGCGCGCCGTCGTCGGCTCCACCGACGCGTTTCTCGTCAGCGGCACGATCAACGCGGACTACTACCGCCACTACGGCGCGGACGAGCGCCGCTTCTTCCTCGTGCCGTGGGCGATCGACAATCCCCGCTTCGAATCCGTCAGCCGCTTCGCTCCGGGCGAGCGTGAGGCGATGCGCGCGCGCTTCGGCGTGCGCGACGATCAGCTGCTGATCGTCTTCTCGGCCAAGCTCCTCCCGCGCAAGGACCCGATGACGCTCCTCCGCGCCGTCGACGCCATGCGCAATCGCGACCGCGCCGCCGTGCTCTTCCTCGGCCACGGCGAGCTGCGCGAGCAGCTGGCGGCGTTCGCTCGCGAGCGCGGCCTGACCGCGCACTTCGCCGGCTTCGTCAACCAGACCGACCTGCCGAAGCATTACGCCGCCGGCGACGTCTTCGTGCTGCCGTCCACGTACGAGCCACGGGGCACGGTGCTGAACGAAGCGATGGCCTCGGGACTCCCGGTCATCACCACCGACCGCTGCGGGGCGATCGGCGACATCGTGCAGCACGGCGACAACGGCTACGTCTTCCCGGCCGAGGACGTGCGGACGCTGGCGAGCCACCTGGACACGCTCGTCGAGCAGCCGGAGCTGCGCGCGCGGATGGCCGGGCGCTCTCGCGAGATCATCGCCGCGTGGGACTACCAGCGCGGCGTGCAGGGCGTGCTGGAGGCGCTGCGGGCGACATGCTGACCATCGCCATTCCGACGTACGAGCGTGGGGCGGTGCTCTGCGAGACGATCGCGCTGCTGCTCGAGCTGCGTCCGCGCGCGGACGAGATCGTGATCGTCGACCAGACCTGCGAGCACCCGCCGCACGTGGCCGCGAAGCTGCGCGCGTTCGACGAAGCGAAGGCGATCCGCCTGATCCGCCTCGGCGCGCCCTCGATCCCCATCGCCATGAACACCGCGCTGCGCGAGGCGCGCAACGCCCACGTCCTTTTTCTCGACGACGACATCATCCCGTCGCCGCAACTCGTCGCCGTCCACGAGAGCGCATTGCGTGAGCCGGGCGTGTGGGGGGTGGTGGGGCAGGTGCTGCAGCCGGGCGAAGCTCCGCGGCACTTCGACGAAGCGCTCCTGCGCCGCGGCCCGATCCGCGATCTCGAGTTCCGCTTCTCGCACGACACCGCCTGCGACGTGCAGAACGTCATGGCCGGCAACCTTTCGCTGCATCGCGACCAGATCCTCTCCATCGGCGGCTTCGACGAGCACTACACCGCCGTCGCCTATCGCTTCGAAAGCGATCTCGCGCTGCGCATCGTCAAGGCAGGAGGCCGCATCCGTTACGAGCCGGCCGCCTCGATCCGCCACCTCAAAGCGCCCGGCGGCGGCGTCCGCACCTGGGGCGATCACCGCACCAGCCCCTCCCCCGTCCACTCCATGGGCGACTACTACTTTGCCCGCCGCCACATCCCGAACTTCTGGCCCTACGTGGCGCGCAGGCTGCGCGCGAATGTGCTGACGAGGTATCACGTGAGGCATCCGTGGGCGATCTTGCCGAAGTTCGTAGGGGAAATGCGGGGGCTGATTGCAGCTCTGCGCTCGGAATAACGTTATGGTATCGGGTGTCAGGTGTCTGGGGCTCCTCGCCCGGGCGAAACACCCCAGATACCTGACACCAGACAACTGACACCAACCCATGGCCCTCGCCCTCTACCTCGCATTCCTCGGCGCCGCGTGCGCGTACGCGCTCATCGACTGGCGGCGCGGCTGGATGCTGGTCGTGTTCTGCGGCGTGCTGCAGGACCCGGTCCGGAAGCTGACCGGCGGGGCGCCGGTGGTGGTGTCGTTCGCGGTGGTGGGGCTGTACGCGGCCATCCTCTTCGCCGCGCGTAACGAGATCCTGCACCACCTCGGCGATTTCGCGCGCCGCTTCGGCAGCATCTACACGTCCATCGTGGCCTTCATCTTCCTGCTCATCGTCGCGGCGATGAACGGCGTCCTCACGTACGGCCTGGCGATGTGGAAGGTGCCTCTGCTCAGCCTCTTCACCTACTGCATCCCGCTCGTGGCCGCGCTGTTCGGCTACGTCTGGCTGCAGCGCGAGGAGTGGCTGTACCGCTGGTTCAAGCTCTACACGGTGGTGACGTCGATCGCGCTCGTGGGCACCATCCTCGAGTACCTGCGCGTGCAGTCGCGGATCCTCGGCATGGTCGCGTTCGAGGGCGATTTCATCCGCCACCTGCCCGGTATCCAGATCCGCCTCCTCTCCGGCATCTACCGCGGTCCCGACGTCATGGCCTGGCACGCGTCGATGCTGGCCTGCATTGGCATCGCCATGACCCTGCGCGCCGGCGTCAGCAAGCTGGCGCTGGTGTGGGGAAGCGTCGCCGCGTGGGGCTTCTTCAACTGCATGATCGGCGGCCGCCGCAAGGCGATCTATACCGTGGTCATCTTCTGCGCGATCTTCGTCTGGCGCTACGCCCGACGCCTGCAGACGTCGCAGGTGCTCGCCTTCTTCGGCGTGCTGATCCTCCTCGGCGGGGTCGTGCGCCAGCTCGCCTCGGGAGAGGAAACGAGCGTCTACGCGGCCGGTGCGGTGGCGTCGCGCACCGAGCTCGCGCAACGGCTCGAGGGGGGCGCGCTGGCGACGTTCGAACAGTTCGGCCTCATGGGCGCGGGCCTCGGCACCGCCACGCAGGGCGTCTATCACCTCCTCGGTGACAGCGCGGTCGTCGGCTGGCAGGAGGGAGGCCTCGGCAAGCTGGCCGTGGAGGTCGGGCTGCCCGGCATCCTGGCCATCCTGGTCATCGGCTGGATCGTGGTCCGCCTCCTCCTCCGCCTGACCAGCATCGACGACGTTCCCGGCTCTTCGCAGTTCGTGCGCGTCGCGCTCTTCGCGCTGGTGGGAGCGAACATGGCCTCGTTCATGGCCTCGGCACAGGCGTACACGGACGCCGTGCTCGCGCTCACCACCGGCTTCTTCGTCGGCTGCCTCTTCGCCACCGCCGCGCTCGACGAGCGCCTCGCCGCCACGACCCGCACCGCCGCCGCTCCCGCGATGCAGCCCGTCACGGCGTGAAGATCCTCCACGTCGTCCCGACCTATCTCCCGGCGCGGCGTTACGGCGGCCCGATCGTGGCGGTGCACGGCCTCTGCAAAGCGCTCGTCGCGCGCGGGCACCAGGTCGACGTCTTCACGACCAACGTCGACGGCGACCGCACGCTCGACGTGCCGGTCGCGACGCCGGTCGGCGTCGACGGTGTTCAGGTGCGCTACTTCGCCTCGCCGTACCGCCGCCTCTACTGGTCTCCCGGCATGCGGCGCGCCCTCGCGTCCGAAGTCCGCAACTACGACGTGGTGCACATCCACGCGGTCTACCTCTGGACCGGCATCGCCGCCGCCCGCGCCGCGCGCAAGGCGGGCGTTCCGTACGTGATCTCGCCGCGCGGCATGCTCGTGCCGGAGCTCATCCGCCAGAAGTCGCGGCTCGTGAAAACGGCCTGGCTGCGGCTTCTCGAACGGCGCGGCTTCGCGAGCGCCGCCGCCATCCACTTCACGTCGCAGCTCGAATGGGAGGAAGCGAAACAGGTCGGCATCCCGCTCCCCGCGCCGGTGGTGGTGCCGAACGGCATCGACGTCGAGCCGCGCCCCGACGTTGCGCGCGACGAGCAGACGCTCGCCTTCCTCGGGCGCGTCACCTGGAAGAAAGGGCTCGACCGCGTCATCGATGCGCTGCCGTCGCTGCCCGGCGTCCGTCTCCTCATAGCCGGCAACGACGAAGAAGGGCTGACCCCCGCGCTCAGCGAACGTGCGCGGTCGCGCGGCGTTGCCGATCGCGTGGCGTTCGTGGGGCCGGTGTACGGCACCGCGAAGAACGAATTCCTGGCCGCGGCCACGCTGTTCGTGCTCGTCTCCACGTCCGAGAACTTCGGCAACGCGGTGCTCGAAGCGCTGGCGATGGAGACGCCGGTCGTGCTCTCGAAAGACGTCGGCCTGGCCGGCGAAGTGACCGGCGCGAATGCGGGCGCGCTCGGGGTGGAAAGCATCGCTCCGCTGCTCGCCGATGCCGCGCGCCGCGCGGAGATGGGGCGAAACGGACGCGCGCTGGTAGAGTCGCGCTTCGCATGGCCGCGCGTGGCGCAGGAGATGGAGACCGCGTATTGCTCGCTCAGATCACGCCGCTGATCCTCACCCGCGATGAGGAAGCGAACATCGAACGGACGCTCGCCCAGCTGACCTGGGCCAACGACGTCGTGATCGTCGACAGCTTCTCCACCGACGCCACGCTCGAGATCGCGAAGCGCTTCCCGAACGTGCGCGTCTTCCAGCGCGAGGTCGACACGCTCGCCGGCCAGACCAACTTCGGCCTGCAGCAGCCACACACGCCCTGGGTGCTGCTGCTCGATGCCGACTACTTCGTCCCCGCCGAATTCGTCGACGAGCTGCGCACGCTCGAGCCGCCGTCGAACATCCGCGCCTACCGCGGCGCGTTCCGCTACGCTGTGCACGGACGGGTGTTGCGGGCCTCGCTCTACCCGCCGCGCATCGTCCTCCTCAACCGCGAGCACGCCCGCGCCTGGCAGGACGGCCACGCCCACCGCATCCTCGCCGACGGCGACGTCGCGGCGCTCGACGCAAAGATCATCCACGACGACCGCAAGACCTTCTCCCGCTTCCTCGACCGCCAGAAAAAATACATGCGCCAGGAAGCCGAAAAACTCCGCTGCGCCGACCCCCGCGCCCTCACCACCGCGGGCCGCGTCCGCAAACTGATCGTGGTCGCGCCGTTCGCGGTGGTCTTCCACACGCTCTTCGTGAAGGGCCTGATCCTCGACGGCGTGGCCGGACTCCGGTACACGTGGGAGAGGTTCGTCGCGGAGCTGATGCTCTCGCGAGAGCTGCTCCGGCGATGAACGAGCTCACCCTGCGGCTGCGAGCGCCTCACGCCACTGCTCTTCTACGCCGAGTTGCGACACCCAATACTCGACGTATCCTCGGTCGAGCGACGTTCCCTGCCGGCGGATGATTCCGACGACGTCTTCGAGTTGACGCGCAGATTCGCCCTGCTTGTACCACTCGAGCTTGGCCAGCAGGATGTCCTCCGCCGTTGCGAGGCGAACTTCTACCCCGGCGATAGTATGAGTGCGGCGCCGCGCGAACTCCTGGGTGCTGAACTCCCGGTGCTTCCTGAAGATCAGGTCCGCTTTCCATGTGGTCGCAAAGTCAATCACGTTGAACTGCGACTCGTGTTTCAGCGCCTCTACTGCGTCGACCTCGTCGGCGTAATACCGGTCGTCCGGAAGCTCGCGGATCAGGCCGCGAAGCTGATCCAGACTCGGTGCGATGACGATGTCAATGTCGTTCGTCGCGCGAGGGGTACCGTGCGCAGAGCTGGCGTACGAGCCAGTGACCATGTACGGCACACCCGATCGCTCCAGTGCCGCGATCAGCCGCTGGAAAAAATCGTCGACGTCCATTCAGTCTTTCGTACGGCCGTAGAACAGGCGCGCCAGTTCGCGATCGACTTCGCTTGCGGTGAAGTCGGGATGCCGCTCACGCACGCCGGCTTTCGCGAACTCACGCGCCAAGTGGCTCATGCGCAGGGCAAGCTGGAACCGGCCCTCGGGACCCAGCGCGTCGTGAAGTTTTTCCTGGATCACTGCGGCCTTGGCCGAGGTATCACGGGCGCGCATTCAGCAGTAAACATAGCAAATAGCGACGGCCATCGGGGCACAACCGCTCATCCGCCCCCTCACCCCGGCCGCTGGATCATCAGATCCCCCATCACCAGCAGATCCATCTTCGTCCGGAGAAAGCAATCCAGCGCCTCGGCGGGGTTGTTCACGACCGGCTCGTTTTCGTTGAACGAAGTGTTCAGGACGAGGGGGACGCCGGTCAGGTCGCGGAAGGCTTCGATGAGGTGGTAGTAGCGGGGGTTCTGGGTCTCGCTGACGGACTGCAGGCGGCCCGACCCATTCACGTGCGTGACCGCCGGGATCTGCGCGCGCTTCTCCTCGCGGATCTGGTAGACCTGGAGCATGAACGGGACGTCGTAATCGGTCTCGAACCACTCCCCAACGGCCTCGCGGATCACCGAGGGGGCGAAGGGGCGGAAGGACTCGCGGCGCTTGATCTTGTGGTTGAGGATGTCCTTCATGTCGGCGCGGCGGGGGTCGCAGACGATGGAGCGGTTGCCGAGGGCGCGAGGGCCCCATTCCATGCGCCCCTGGAACCAGCCCACCACGTTGCCGGCGGCGATCTGCTCGGCGGTGCGGGCGCAGAGCTCGCGCTCGTTCTTCACGCGATGCAGCACGCAGCCTGCCTCCTCGAGATCGGCACGGCGCGCGAAGCAGGCCTTGTCGACCGCGCCCGCGTCGTACTCCGGGCCCCAGTAGGCGTGGTCCATGACGAACGAGCGCGGATTGCGCAGCTCCTCGTTCCAGACCCAGTACGCCGCACCGATCGCGCCGCCCGCGTCGCCTGCCGCCGCCTGGATGTACAGGTCGCGATACGGCGAGCGGTCGAACACCAGCCCGTTCGCGACGCTGTTGTAGCCGCAGCCGCCGGCGAGGCAGAGCGTCTTCATCCCCGTCTTCGCCTGCAGCGAGCTCGCGAGCTCGAAGTACGCCTCCTCGAACATCGCCTGCATCGACGCCGCGAGGTCCTTGTGCCGCTGCTCCATCGGATCGGCCGCCACCCGGGCGGGACCGAGCTTCTCGACCAGCTTCTCCGAGTACACCGTCCCGATGGCGGGCGAGCCGCCGTGCCACACCATGTCCAGCCCGTGCGTGTGGTGGGTGAAGTAATCGAGGTTCAGGGCGAAGCGGCCGTCCTTCACTTGCACGATGTCGCGCATCTCGGCCATGAACGACGGCTTGCCGTACGGCGCGAGACCCATGACCTTGTACTCGTCGCCGTAGTGCGGGAAGCCGAGGTACTGGGTCATGGCCGTGTAGAAGATGCCGAGGGAGTGCGGGAAACCGATCTCGCCGAGGACGTCGATGTGATTGCCGCGGGCCACGCCCCACATCGAGCTGACGAAATCTCCGAAACCGTCGATCGACAGCACGGCCGCCTCCTCGAACGGCGCGACGAAGAACGCCGAGGCGAGATGCGCGCGGTGATGCTCGACGTGGTGGAGCCGCGGCTTCAGCGAATCGAGCTTGAACGTCTCCACCAGCTCCGTCCGCAGGTCGCGGATCTTCGCCCGGTTCTCGAGGCGGCGCTTGATCGCGCCGACCGACGGCCGCTTCGCGAGCACGAACTTCGCGCGCTGCAGGAGGCGCGCGTTCGGGTTGCGGTTCACCGCCACGTGATCGACCTGGTTGAGCGTCACCCCCGCTTCGCGGAGGCAGTACTCGATGGCCACGCTGGGAAAGCCTGCCCAGTGCTTGACGCGGCGGAAACGCTCTTCCTCGGCGGCGGCGACGAGCTTCCCGTCGACCAGGATCGCGGCGGAAGCATCGGCGTGATGCGCGTTAATCCCTAGAATGATCATGCGTGCGCGTCATCTTCGTGAATCGCTATTTCCATCCCGACCATTCTGCAACAAGTCAGATGGCCACGGACCTCGCCTTTCATCTGGCCGGCCGCGGATTCGACGTTGCAGCCATCACGAGCCGCCAGCGCTACGACGATCCGCGGGCACGGCTCGAGTCCGGGACTGCACAGCGCGTGCGCATCGTGCGCGTCTGGTCGACGCGCTTCGGCCGCTCCGGCCTGGCCGGACGCGCGATCGATTACCTGACGTTCTATCTCAGCGCGTTCTTCGCCATGCGCCGCGAGCGCAAAGGCGTGTTGATCGCCATGACCGACCCGCCGCTGATCTCCGTCGTCGCGGCAGCTGCAGCTCCGCGCGTGGTGAACTGGGTGCAGGATCTCTTCCCCGAAGTCGCGGAGTCCCTCGGCATCCGCGCGCCGCGCATCCTCCGCCGCCTGCGCGACTGGTCGCTCCGCCGCGCGCGCACGAACGTGGTCCTCGGCGATCTCATGGCCGCGCGCGTGCCGAAGGCGCAGGTGATCCACAACTGGGCAGACGCCGCCCTGACGCCGATGCAGCGCAGCGCCAGCGACGCCTTCCTGGTCGGCTACTCCGGCAACCTCGGGCGCGCCCACGAGTTCGAGACCATCCTCGGCGCCATGCGCGCGCTCCCGGACGTCCGCTTCGTCTTCACCGGCGGCGGCGCGCAGTTCGAGGCGGTGAAGAAAGCGGCCGGCGCGAACGCGGAGTTCCGTTCGTACGTACCGCGCGAGCGCCTGAGCGAGAGCCTCTCGTCCGTCGACGCGCATCTCGTCTCGCTGCAGCCGTCGCTCGAAGGGCTGATCGTGCCGAGCAAGTTCTACGGCATCCTCGCGGTCGCACGCCCCGTCATCTTCATCGGCGCGCGCGACGGCGAGCTCGCCCGGATCATCGACGCGCACCGCTGCGGCGTGGTGGTACAGCCCGGTGACGTCGAAGGCCTGACGCGCGCGATCGCCTCCCTGGCCGGGGACCCCGCCGCGGCCGCGGAGATGGGGCGGCGCGGACGCGAGCTCTATCTGGCGCGCTTCGCGCCGGCGCACGCATTTGCGGCGTGGGAGAAAGTGTTGCAGGAGGCGGGGCGATGACGCGTCGTGCGCGACAGTGGACACTCTCGGCGACGGTCGCCGTCTCGGCACTCCTGCTCGTCCTTTTCGTGACCAGCGGCCTCGCGCGCGATCCGGAGCGGCCGGAAGAGGTGCAGCCGCTCGCGCGTTGGGTCGCGGAGCGGCCGGCGGACTGGCTCGCGGCGAGCGCGCTCAGCGACCGCGCCCTCGACTCCGACCTGCCGCGGCGCCGTGAACTGTGGCTGGCCGCCTATGCACACGCGGAGCAGCTCGCACCGAACCGTCCGAACACCGCCGCCGGCTTCGTGCGCGGCGGGCTCTTTCACTGGAACGAGCTCGGGCCGAAGGAGCGCAAAGCGGTGCTCGACGTCGCGGCTACGCTCATGAACGAGCCGCGCGTCTTCGAGCAGATGCATCTCTCGCTCTGGCAGCTCACCCGCGACTTTCCTTACCTCCGCCGGATCGCCCCGAAAACGATGGAGGCAGACATCTGGTTGCGCGATCTCGCCCTGGCGAACGGCCTGTTCGCCGAATACCGCGACCTCCGCACGACCGCGAGGAACCTGCGCCTGGTGGCGTTCCAGGCACGGCGCACGGACCTTCCGCTGCGCGATCTGCTGTCGCTGCTCCCTCAACGCCTCGACACCGACGAGATCCCGATGCTGCGCGAGATCCTGGAAGAGCTGCACGAACGGGCGTTCGACCCGCAGCAGGCGACGGGACGGATGGACGAGGTCGCGGTCTTCGCGATCGAGCACGGCCTGCAGCCGCTGGCGGGACTTTCGACGTTCGTCGAGGCGCCGAACGTCCTCCGCGACGTCACACGCGCGCGGCTCGCGCTCGCCCTCGGCAATCGCACCGCCGCCGCCCGCATCGAGCTGACCACCGCGGTCGCCGGCGCGAAAGAGTGGATCCCCTACTACCGCGAGCGCGCGGAGTACGAAGCGCAGCACGGCGACGCGGCGCTGGCCGCGGTGTATCGCGATCGCGAGGCATTCACCGCCCGAGGCGAGACCGGCGGCTGGAGCGGCCTGTGCGGCGAGGAGCTGTGTACCTCTGCGTTCCGCGAGCACGAAGGGCCGCTCAGCGTTGCCCTCTCGGTCACGCAGAGCGACGAAGTGCCGCCGTACGTCGAGATCTACGTCGACGACGCGCTCGTGGCCGAAGGAGAGGTACACGACGAACGGACGTTTGCGGTCGACGCCGGCCCCGGCAGGCATCGCACGGAAGTGCGGCTCGTCAATCCGCGCACGCGCAACGGCATTCAGCGCCGCGCGCGCCTGTCGTGATTGAGTGACGCCACCGCCGCACCGCACATCGCCGCGAGCGTCGGCGGATTCGACGGGATGAAGAAATTGAAGTCGAAGAGCGCGTGCACCATGGCGATGGTGAGGCTCGCGAGCACCGCCGCCTGGAATGCGCGGCGGCCCCACGACAGCTCCTGTGCCGCGGCGCCGAACGTCATCCGCACGAGCGCCACGTAACCGCCGAGGAGCGTCACCACCGCGATCGTGAACCCGAGCGTCCCGCCGGTTGCCCCGATCTCGGCGTAGTCGTTGTGTGCGTGGTGATAGATCTTGCCGAGGTCCTGCTTCTGCTCCATCGACACCATGCGCTCGAACGTACCGAGGCCCGTGCCGAAGACGGAGAAGCGCTGCCACAGCGCGATCGCCGACTCGATCCCGATCCGGCGCCCGACCAGCGTCTGGCGCTCGAATTCGTTCGGGATGAAACGGCCGACCGTCCGCTCCGGCCCGAGGAAGAGGACCAGCGCCGAGAACAGCACCAGCCCCGCGGCCGCGCTGAACGCCACGCGCGCGATCCTTCGTCCCGGCAGCATCGCCGCGACGGCGAGCACTCCTGCACCGAGGGACAGCAGCGTCCCGCGCGACTGCGCGAGCAGGATGCCGGTGACGCACGAGACCGCGGCGAACAACGCAAAGCCGGCGGTGAGGATGTGCTGCTCCAGCAGCGACAGGAGCCGCCGTCCGAGCGGCAGCTCGCGCGGGCCCGCCAGGCGCCAGGCGGCGGCCATCACGAACAGCGCGAGCGGCAGCACGATCGCGAGGTAGTGCGCGAAATGGTTGGGATTCACGAATGTGCCGGTGACGCGGTTGAAGATCAGCTTGTTCGTCCAGCCCCAGATCTCGTAACGCTGCAAGGCCGCCTCACGGACGCCGTAGAGCGCCTGGAACGCCGCGCTCGCGCACAGCACCATCGCCAGCGAAACGCGGCGGGCGCGGGAGCGGATCAGCAGCGCGGCGGTGATGAACGTCGCGACGATGGCCGCGAGGCGGAACAGCTCGAGCGACGTCGCGCGAGGATCGACGGTCAGCGGAAACGTACTGGCACCGCTCACGCCCGCGAGCGAGGCTATGCGGGCGGCCGAGGTCCGGATCGCATACGAGTCGGGCGAGAGCGCCTGATGCAGCTCGTTCGGAAGCGGGATCAGTTGCAACGCTCCCGCAAGGAGGAAGATCAGTGCACCGTTCCCCCAGATCAGCCAGGCCCGCGTCGGCTCGATGCTGGTGCTGCGGTCGCGGGTCGCGTACAAACGGATGGCCGCGGCGATCGCACAGAGCAGCAGCGGCACGGCGATCAGCGGCAGGCGCGCGGACGGGACGTTCGATCCGAAGGGGAGCGGAAGCCACGCCAGCCATACGAAGAACAGCGTCAGACAACCGCGTTCCGCAGTCGTGGTTCCCCGCGTGGATGGCATTTAGCCGAGATTGTAAGGGCGTGCGTGCTAAACTCCGTAAACTTCAGCAGTTAGGGGTGGAGGGATTGTGGGCGTAGCCAGCCAGCGCATTATAGCGGCCATTATTACGGCGGCCATTCCCGTCATTATTTCCGCACAGACATCTGCTTCGTCGCAGACGCTGCGGGACCGCGACCCCGATCTGTCGGGCGCGAAGCGGCTCGCCGCGGAACTGCAGTCGGCGAATTTTCACTCCGGATCGTGGTACCTCCTGTCGCGCCTGCGCATTGCCGATGCCGGCTACACGGAGACGGCGTACATCCCGACCAGCGAACAGTCGGGCGGAGTCTCGCTGACCATCGAAGCGCCGCAGCGGCTGTATTACGTGCCGCACAAGAAGACGGTCTTCACGGCCGAAGTGGTGCCGGGCTACAACGTCTTCTCCGAGGCAGGGAACGAGAACCGCCTCGACTACCTCGTACGAGGCGACGCGCACTTCCTCCTCAACCATCTCTACCTCGACGTCTACACCATGCGGGCGAATCAGCTCCGTGCGCACCTCGAGGTCAACGAGCTCGCGCCGACCGAGGACGAAGAGACCGGCCTCGCGGGCGAGTTCAAGTACTCGAGCCGTACCAGCCTGCAGTTCGCCGGCCGCTATCACGAGCAGCGCTTTCCGGACGACCGCTTCGCCCCCGGCGAAACGCCCCTCGCGCTGCTCGACCGCGCCGAGCGGAACGCACGCCTCTCGTTCGTGCACAAGACGTTTCCCCTCACCTCCCTCTTCGTGGCAGCGGAGGGGAGCAACTACGGCTTCCGCTTCGCCACCTACAAGGACAGCGCGCGGCGCTACGCCGGCGCGGGGTTCCTGCACGACAGCGGACGCACGCAGTTCCGCGTCGAGGCAGGACCGGCCACGCTCGACTTCGAAGACCCCACGCAGCAGGACTTCGAGGGCATCGTCGGCAGCATCCGAGCCACACGGGCCAACGGCCGGTGGGGCTACAAGGGCACGCTCGAGCGCGACGTGGCCTTCGCCATCGTCCAGGACAACAACTACTACATCGTCGACGCGGCGACGGCGGGCGTCACCTACTCCGCCACACGCCGCCTGCACCTGCGGGCAAACGTCGTCGGGCAGCAGTTCGACTACGACCGCCCCGTCGCCGGCGATACGCGCCGGGACACCATCACCTTCAGCAGCGTCGGGTTCGGGTACGACTTGCGTAAGTTCGGTTTCGGCCTCGATGTCGGCTGGTACGAACGCGATTCGACGGGCGAGGGTGATGTGGACTCAGGAATACGGTACGTCCTGCACTTGTCGTTTACGCCGTAATCGGTCTAATAACTTTCGTGTGCGGGTTTCACGGCCGAGTGACGGCCGGTCCGACGCGAACGTCACATGCGGAACGGTAAAGTAAGGGCGTCCAATAGTTTCAAGGAGTGGAGCCCGTTCCGCCGCTGGTTTCCCACGGAAGCCGGTGGCATTTGCCGATTCGGGGAAAAGATGAAGCGTAACAAAGTACTGAGCTCGATCCTGTTCGCCCTGGTGGCGACCTTTACGGCGGCCGCACAGGACGTTCCTGTTGCGATGCAGGACCTTCCGATCCTGACCAAGGACGCGCCGGTGGGAGCGCGCGACGTGCTCGAGGTGAGCGTGCTCGAAGACAAGTCGATCTCGAGCCGCGTCACCGTCAGCGAAGACGGACTGATCGCCCTGAACGTCTTGGAGAAGGTCCAGGTCGCGGGCCTCACGCCCTCTCAGATCGAAAATCGCTTGAAGAGCCTGCTCGAGGCCAACTATCTCGCCAGGGCTACGGTCTCGGTGCAGGTGGTCGAGTTCGCCAGCCGTCCGATCTCCGTGGTGGGCGCCGTGATCCGCCCCGGCCTCATCAGCGCGGCCGCGAATACCACGCTCCTCCAGGCCATCACCCAGGCTGGCGGACTCGCTCCGAACCACGGCCGCGATCTCTATGTCCTCCGTACCGGGCAGAACGGGATCACCGAGCAGGTCGCGGTTCCGATCGAAGACCTGCTGATGAACGGCAATCCGGACGTCAACATCCCGCTGGCCCCGAACGACCTGGTGAACGTGCCCATCGACACGCCGCTCACGGTCTACGTCGCGGGCGAAGTGATGCGTCCGGGGAAGGTGCAGTTCCGCAGTTCCCAGACGCCGACGCTGCTCCAGGCCATCGCGGACGCGGGCGGCATGACCGACCGCGCGCAGCGCCGGGCACTCATCACCCGCGTCATCAACGGCAAGTCGACGACCGTCAAAGTGAACTTCAACGACATCATCAAGGGCCGCAAGCCGGACTACATCCTGAAGGATAACGATACCGTTTGGATCGATGAGTCCCTATTCTGATAGGGAGCTATGGACCTCAACAGTAGCCAGCACCAGGACCTCCACCTCTCCCACTACTGGAACGTAGTCCGGAAGCGCTGGAAGGTCGCGGTCGCGATCCTGGCCGTGGTGATGATCGGGACGTTCCTGGCGAGCTATTTCTCGAAGCCGCTTTACCGCTCCACGATCCAGCTCCAGATCGAGCGTGAGACGCGTGCGGTCACGGTCGAGGACATCTTCGGCATCGCCGCCTCGGAGCAGGAGTTCCTGCAGACGCAGTACGTGCTCCTCAAGAGCCGCGGCCTGGCCATGCGCGTGGTCGAGGACCACAAGCTCTGGAACGACCGCGAGCTCTACCCGCCCGGCGTGGCCGGCAAGACCCCGAACGAGCTGGAGCAGATCAAGGAAGGCATCGCCGGGATGATCCTCGGCGGGATCGAGGTCGCGCCGGTGCGCAACACGTCGCTGGTCGAGATCTCGTACATCGGCGGCTCGCCACAGATCGCGCAGAAGATCGCCGATGCCTGGGGCGAGTCGTTCATCCGGATGAACGTCGCCAAGAAGCTCGAGACCGTGCAGCAGGCCAGCGACTTCCTGACCACGCAGATCTCGGCCGTGCAGGCGCAGCTCGAGACGAGCCGCTCCGAGCTGCAGACCTACGCCCAGAGCCGCGGCATCGTGTCCGTCGGCGAGGGGACGACCGACGACGTGGTGATGCAGCGCCTCGAGCAGCTCAACCGCGAGGTGGTCAGCGCGCAGGGCCTGGTCTACGAGAAGCAGGCGGCGTATCAGGCCTTGCAGCGCACGCCGGCCGACGCCGTGGCCTCGGACGATCCGCTGGTCATGCGCCTGTCCGAGGAGCTGAGCCGCGTGCAGCGCGAGTACAGCGAGAAGCGGGCGCAGTATCTTGAAGGCCATCCGGTGATGAAGCAGCTGGCGCAGCAGGTCGACAAGACCCGCGCGGCGCGCGCGTCCGCGGTGCAGCAGGCGTACAGCAAGAAGCTCGAAGCGGCCCGCGCGGAGTTCTCCGCGGCCGCGTCGCGCGAGAGCTCGGCCCGCGGCGCCTACAACCAGCAGAAGGGCGAGGCCCAGCGCCTGAACGTCGACGCGGCGCGTTACGGCGATCTGAACCAGTCGGTCCAGACCAAGCAGAACCTCCTGGCCACGCTGCAGAAACAGCTCAGCGAGACGCAGGTTGCGGCACGCCTGAGCGGCTCGGCCTCCTCGAACATCCACCTCATCGACAAGGCGCGCCGCCCGTCGGGACGCTTCAACCTGTCGATGACCAAGAACATGCGCACCGCGTTTCCGCTCGGGCTGATCCTCGGCTTCGCCGCGATCTTCTTCCTCGAGTACATGGACCGCTCGATCAAGAACCCGGAGGAGCTCGAGAAGCTGACGCAGTTCGCGTCCCTCGGCGTCATCCCCTCGGCCGAGTCGATGGGAGGGAAGCAGTACGGCTACGGGCAGAGCTACGGCCGCTCCACGCCGCGCCTGCGCGCCGTCGAGGATGCCCCCAGCGCGGGCGTCGAGCTGATCCCGCACACCGACGCCCGCTCCCCGATCGCCGAGGCCTACCGCGCGTTCCGCACCTCGCTGCTGCTCGCCTCGGCGAGCTCGCCGAAGGTCATCGTGATCACGTCTTCATTCGCCCGCGAAGGGAAGACCACCACCTCGGTGAACCTGGCCACCGTGCTGTCGCAGATGGGCAAGCCGGTGTTGCTGATCGACGCCGACCTGCGCCGCCCGCGGCTGCAGAAGGTGTTCGCCGGCAAGATGAACCTCGGGCTGGTGAACTATCTCGCCGCGAACATTCCGCTGGACGACATCATCCAGCCGACCGAGGTCCCGAACCTGTCGGTCGTCCTCTCCGGCCCGATTCCGCCGAATCCCTCGGAGCTCCTCGCTTCCGACCGCATGAAGCACCTCATCGAGGAAGTCCGCAGCCGCTTCGCCTACGTCATCTTCGACTCCCCCCCGGTCCTGGCCGTGACGGATGCAGTGGTGCTCGCCGCCAACGCCGACGGCGTCGTCCTCACCGTCCACGGCGGCCAGACCCCGCGCGAGCTCGTCCAACGCTCCGCCGAACGCCTCCGCCAGGCCAACATCCCCGTCCTCGGCGCCCTCCTCAACAACCTCGACCTGCACCAGTACGGCTACACGTACCGCAAGGGCTACTTCGACTACTACGAGTCGAACAACGAGGATGAACAGGGCGCGGCGCAGGCGAGAAAGAGCGTGTAAAACGGTGTCGGGTATCGGGTGTCAGGTATCTGGGGCTTGTCGCCCGGGCAAAAGACCCCGGACACCTGACACCCGACACCTGACGCCATCCCGATGATCGACATCCACCACCACATCCTCCCCGGAGTCGATGACGGCCCTCACGAGCTCGACGAGGCGGTGGAGATGTGCCGCATGGCGGTCGACGAGGGGATCGAGACGATCGTGGCCACGCCGCACGTGCTGCGGGGGCGGTGGCCGGTGTTCTCTCCCCTGGAGCTGGCGGCGCAGCTGGACCGGCTGCGCCACGCGGTCGGCGACTCTCCCCGCCTGCTCCTCGGGTCGGAGTACTTTTTTGCACACGACATGGCGGATCTCCTGCGCACCGGCGCCTCGATCGTGCCGCTGGCCGCCAGCCGCTACGTACTGCTCGAGCTCGCCGCGAATAATGTCCCGCCGATGCTCGAACAGCCTCTCTACCGGGCCCAGCTCGACGGCTGGGTGCCGATCATCGCCCACCCGGAGCGGAACCTCGTGTTCCAGCAGAAGCCGGAGCTGCTGGCGTATCTCATCGGCCACGGCGCGCGTGTGCAGTTGACTGCATCTTCGCTCGTGGGAGCCTTCGGTCCCCAGGCGCAGGCTTCGGCGCGGCTGTTCCTGGAGCGCAACATGGTGCACTTTGTCGCAACGGATGCGCACAATACCGACAGGCGTCCGCCCCTTGTGAAGAAGGCGCTGGCGGCGCTGCGCGAGCTCGCGGGGGATGAGGTCACGGAGGCGCTGACGCACGCGAACCCGCTGGCGGTGGTCGAAAACCGTGGGTTGCCGTGGGAGCCTGAGCCGCAGGAAGATGCCCCCGCCGGATTATTCACACGGCTGCGGTCGTTTTTTGGATGCCGATAGCCGTACAATCGGCGAGAGGAATCCGATGAAAGCTCGCATCTACGCCGTTGTTGCCGCCACGTTGCTCGTCACGACCACTGCATTCGCGGCCGAGAAGAAGGCGTCGATGGAGTACACCCCGATCTCCTGCATCAAGGGCGGCGAGCTGCCGCTGCTGCAGATGAACATCGACGGCGAGGGGGAGCTGCGCAGCTACTTCCGCCGCATCAACAGCACCGACTGGTGCTCGGTCGAGGGCACGAACGCCGGCCCGCTGTCGCGCGTCGTCCTCCCGAAGTTCGAGTCGGGCGATGAGATCGAATACTTCTTCGTCCTGATCCAGGGCCGCCGCGTCGTCGCGCGCAGCCCCCACATCTACCGCGTCCGCGTCAACGCCGAATGCGGCCTCCCCTTCGCCCGCCACGTCATGCGCCTCGCGCTCAGCTGCGGCCAGGACGCCCAGGGCCTCCCCTCCGCCATGGGCGCCGGCTACGCCGTCGGCGACTCCCTCGTCGAAGGCGACCCGGATTTCGCCACCCCGGACCGCCCGGACCAGCGGTAGGACACGTTCACTCCACGAACGGGAGAGAACCGACGAGAGGCCTCCGGTCGTTCTCTCTCCCGTGGGCGGGGTGAAAGCGTTCTGCCTAGCAGCTAGTGCGCCTTCGCCTTCTTCACTTCCTCCGTGAGCACCGGCAGGATCTGGAACAGATCCCCCACGATCCCGAGATCCGCGACGCGGAAGATCGGCGCTTCCGGATCCTTGTTGATGGCGATGATGTGCTTCGACGACGACATCCCCGCGAGATGCTGGATCGCGCCGGAGACGCCGGCGGCGATGTAGAGGTTCGGGCTCACCACGCGGCCGGTCTGGCCGACCTGGTGCTGGTGATCGATCCACCCCGCGTCGACCGTCGCGCGCGAGGCGCCGACCGCGCCGCCGATGGCGTGCGCGAGGTCGCGGATGTACGAAAAGTTCGTCGCTTCCTTCAGACCGCGGCCTCCCGACACGATGATGTCCGCTTCCGCGAGCGAGATCTCCCCCGCTTCCGGCTCCTTCGTCTCGACCATCTTCACGCGGTTCTCCGCGCTCGCCGTGACGCTCACCACTTCCGCCGCACCCCCACCCGTCTCCTCGGGGGGAAAGGCGTTCGGGCGCGTGGTCGCGATCGCCGGCGTGCCGGTCACCTCGACCGTGGCGAAGGCCTTGCCCGAGTACACCGGGCGGCGCCCGCGCAGCTTGCCGTCGGTCCACTCGAGGCGATCGACATCCGAGGCCACGCCGACGTTGAGGCGCGCGGCGAGACGGGGTGCGACGTCGCGGCCGTCCGACGTACCGGCGAACAGCACGATCGCCGGCTGCACGTCCTTGACCACCTGCTCGAGCGCGGCGGTGTACGGCTCGGTCGAGTAGTGGCCGAGCTCCGCGACGTAGACCTTCGTCGCGCCGTACTTGCCCGCATCCGCGGCGGCGGCCGCCTCGGTTGCGAACGCGACGAGGTCGCCGCCCGCTGCTTCCGCGAGCTTGCGGCCGATCGAGAGTGCTTCACGAGAAGCCTTCTTCAGCTTCCCGTCCTTGATTTCAGTGAATACGAGAACACCTGGCATTTGTCCGCTCTCCTGGCTTACAGCGCCTTCGCCTGCTCTTTGATGTACTTCATGATTTCCTGGGCCGCGGCGTTCGGATCGCCGCCGTCGACCTTGCGGCCGCCGCTCTTCTCGGCCGGCAGCTCGAGCGAGAGCGTCACCACGCGCTGCTTGTAGATGTCGGCGTCGTCGAGCCCGAGGTCCGCGGGCGTCTTCGTGTCGATGGCCACCTTCTTCGCCGCCATGATGCCTTTCAGCGACGCGTAGCGCGGCTCGTTCAGCCCCTTCTGCGCCGTGACCACCGCGGGCAGCGGCGCCTCGAGCACTTCCTCGGCTGCTTCGATCTCGCGGTGCGCGGTGAGCTTGCCGTCGCCGACTTCGAGATGCGTGACGACGTTCACCTGCGGATAGCCGAGCAGCTCCGCGAGCATCGGTCCGACCAGCCCGTTATCCTGGCCGACGCCCTGCTTGCCGAGGAACACGAGGTCGTGCGAGAGCGACTTGATGGCCGCCGCCAGGACCTTGGCGATGCCGAGCGAGTCGGCGTCGCCTGACTCCCCCTTGATGTGGACGGCTTTCGTCGCGCCGCGGGCCAGCGCCTCACGCAGCGCCTGCTGCGCGCGGTCGGGGCCGAACGTCACCACCGTGACGTCGCCGCCGGACTTTTCCTTGACGCGGATCGCCTCTTCGAGCGCGAACTCGTCGTACGGCGACACGATGAACTTGATGCCCGTCTCGTCGACCTTCCGGCCGTCGGCGATCTTGATGCGCGATTCGGTATCGGGAACGTGAGTGATGCAGACAACGGAATTCAAGAAGAACCTCCAGGTAGGAGTTGCGTTCGAGCAACTGGTGCGAAGTCGCGCAATTCTAGTGATGAGGCACGTAAATCGCAAACGCGTTCCGCCAACCGGGAATCCCCCTGTTCAAGTCAGAAAAACGGAGGACGGCGATGCCCATGGCAACCAGGCCGCACGAGGTCGACGGCAACTCGACGCAGGGTCGCAGGACGTTTCGGACGGTGACCGATTTCAAGCGTTCCAAGAGCAACGGGAACGGCAACGGCCACGCGCGCGGGAACAACTACAAACAGGACTTCAAGGCCGCGCCGCCCGAGTCGACCAACGCGGAGAATTTCTACTACCTCAAGCAGATGAACTCGAAGACGCCGATGGTCATCGTCATGACCGACGGCGAGGAGATCCGCGGCTGGATCGAGTGGTACGACAAGAACTGCCTCAAGGTGAACCGCGAAGGCGCCCCCAACCTCCTGATCCAGAAGCACTGCATCAAGTACTGCTTCAAGCAGGAGGAGCTGGTGCAGTAGTTGGTGGCGGGCGTCCAGGCCTCTGGGCGGTATTGCCCCGCCGCCACTTGGTGTCAGGTGTCTGCGGTGTTTCGCCCGGGCGAAAAGCCCCAGACACCCGACACCTGACACCCGATACCATGTCCCCGTGAAGCCCCTCGCCATCACCCTCGGTGATCCCGCGGGCATCGGCCCCGAGGTCGTCGCCAAAGCGCTCGCACAGCTGGACGTCCCGCACCGGATCTTCGGAGAGGTGCGGGACGCCGTCCGTTACGGCGAGATCTCCGCCGAGTACGGACGCGCCGCGCTCGACGCGATCTCCGCCGCCATCGACGCCATCGAGCGCGGCGAATGCTCCGCGCTCGTCACCGCCCCCATTCACAAGCAGTCCATCGCGCTGGCCGGCTCGCCGCATCCCGGCCACACGGAGCTGCTCGCCGCGCGCGCCGGGCTCGCGGAGTACGGCATCGACTACGCCATGTACTTCGACTCCCCGGCGCTGCGCACCGTGCTCCTGAGCGTGCACGTTCCATTGCGCGAGGCGATCTCCTCCATCGAACCGGCGCGCATCGCGGCGCTGGCGAAGCTCATGTCGCGGGAGTACACGCGGCTGTACGGTCAATCGCCGCGCATCGCCGTCGCCGGCGTGAACCCGCACGCCGGTGAAGGAGGCCGCTTCGGCGACGAAGAGCTCGCGGTCCTCGAAGGAGTGAAGCTCGCCCAGCGCGACGGCCTGCAGGTCACGGGACCGCATCCCCCCGACACCGTCTTCCTCGGAGCCAGCCGCGGCAAGTACGATGTGGTCATGGCCATGTACCACGACCAGGGACTGATCCCGGTCAAGACCCTCGCCTTCGAGCAGTCAGTCAACGTGACGATCGGCCTCCCCTGGCTGCGCGTCTCCGTCGACCACGGCACCGCCTTCGACATCGCCGGCAAAGGGATCGCCGACGCGGCACCGATGAAGTACGCCATCGAATGGGCGGCGAAGCACGCGGAGAGGTTCGCCCGATGAACCGCTGGGGCGCCCGCCTCCTCGGCGTGATCCTGCTGGTCGTCTTCTCCCTGATGTTCCTGCAGATGTACCGGACGCTGGTCCGCCTGCAGCAGCAATCCGCCCCGGCGACGCAGACCGCCCGATGACCCGCCGCTGGCTGGCCGTCCTCGCGGTGCTGGCCACAGCCACCGCCTGGGGCGCAACGTTCCCGCTCGTCAAGAACGTCGTCACGCGCATGTCCCCCGAAGCCTTCATCGCCGCGCGCTTCACCCTCGCCGGCGCGATCCTCATGATCGCCGCCCGCCGCTCCCTCACCCGCGCCCTCCTCCGACCCGGCCTCCTCCTCGGCCTCCTCGTCTTCGCCGGCTACGAGATGCAGACCCACGGCCTCATCACCATCTCCGCCTCCCGCTCCGCCTTCCTGACGGGGCTGTACGTCGTCCTCGTCCCCTTCTTCCAATGGCGCACCACCGGCCGCCCGAGACTCAACGTCTGGATCGCCAGCATCCTCGCCGTCATCGGCACGACAGTCCTCATCGGCGGCGGCTTCGCCGCCCGCCCCACGGTCGGCGACATGCTCACCCTCGCCTGCGCCTTCGCCTTCGCCTGGCACGTCGTCCTCTCCGCCCGCCACAGCACGAACGAAACCTCCACCGCCCTCGCCGCCATCCAGGTCCTCGCCGTCGGCCTCCTCGCCACCCCCCTCACCCTCTTCACCCGCCCCACCCCCTGGGACACGAAGATCGTCGCCGTAATCCTCTTCACCGCCATAGTGACCACCGCCATCGCCTTCGCCGCCCTCATGTGGGGCCAGGCCCACGTCTCCGCCACGGAAGCGGCGGTGATCCTGGCCTTCGAGCCGGTAGCCGCGGCAATCACGTCGATCGCGTTCGAGGGAGAGCCGTTGACGGTACCGTTTGCGATCGGGGCGGCGTTGATCCTCGGAGCGATGCTGTTGTCGCAGATGAGGTTTGGAGTGCGGTGACCGCAGGAGGGTGTCTCAAAACCTCAATCGTGCGTGTTTGTCACGCCGGAGGCGTGCCGGACGGTAGCCGGTGGTAAGCGCCGAAGGCGCGCCACCACCGGATCACGTCGGCCCTCATCTCGACCCCGGCGGGCTCGCGGACGGCCCCCCGCAGGAGGCTGATGGGGTCAACCTTTCTTTTTCGTACGAAGAACAGAGTTCTGTCCCCGACGCCTATTCACACGCATTCGGGAGAGGGTAAAGTATGGCGCGGTGGTACTTCCCGTCTCTCTTGACGCCGTCGCTGATGAACTCGAGTTCGTGAACGACACTACCCGAGCGTTCGTCAACTGTCGGAGCGGCGAGCTTGCCACGCTCTCCCTTGACGACGTGGAACTTGCTGAAGACGACGTCGTCGATCCAGCCGAGCTTCCCGAGTGGCAAGCGAAAGCGTTACCGCGCATGCGAGAAGTCGTGCGCAGTGCGGATTGGCTGCTGCTGCCGAGCAGCTTTGAAATTCACGAGTGGGAGATCATGAAGCGTTTCGCCCGCACCGTTCGTGACTCCGAGGTTGCGGAGCGGCTGGACCGCGCTCTCCATGGACGGGGCGCGTTCAGAATGTTTCGGGACGCGGTTCACCGCCTGGGCATCGAACCGGACTGGCAACGATTCAGGCGTTCGACGCTGCGTGAGATTGCTCGCCGCCATCTCGACCGATTCGGCGTCCCCTACGTACCGGAGTGAATAACGCCGCTGCTAGACTGCTGATCATGCCCACAGCACTTGAAGTGTTCCGAATGCCGAAATCCGTCTCCGTGATGGGGCGTTCATCTAGTCTGACGAACTCATTCGTGAACGGCATCATCCCCGCACGGTTTCCCACAGAACAGGACGTCGCGGAGGCGTTGCAGATTCTTGGACTCCAACCGAGCGATTTGAGGTGTGCCTACTGCGGCGACAGGGCCACGGAATGGGATCACTTTCGTCCTCTCGTGGATCGGCAGGAACCCACGGGCTACATTTCGGAGATCGAGAACTTGGTCCCGGCGTGCGGAAAATGCAACCAATCCAAAGGTAACTCAGAATGGCGGTTGTGGATGCTCGGAACGGCGAAACTATGCCCACGGTCGCGTCAGATCTCCGATCTAGACGAGCGAGTTGAACGTTTAGCCAGGTTTGAACAGTGGCGTTCGCCGACACGACTTCAAATCGCGGAATTAGTAGGGGAGAAGCTCTGGACGGCATACAGAGCCAATTGGCGGCGACTGCTCGACTCGCTGCGAGAAAGCCAACGCTTGGCGCACGAAGTCAGAAAACAACTCCACAGCGTGATCGAATTGAAGCCGTCCGCCTTGTTCTCACCGTCTGGTCGGCGTCGTTATGCCACTTCTCATCATGAAGCAATGACTAGCGAAGAAAGAGCTATTCTGGTCAGCCGTGTACAGGCATGGTCGGCGAAGCCGGACCTGAACGTACACAAGATTATCGCGATTGTTGTGAACGCCGGCGGAAGCATCAATCATCACATGCTCGTCGCCGCTGCGATTCGGCGTCTTGGATCCGGAAATGTGCGCGGAGCTATCGCCAGCCTTCTGACTAGTAGAGGGAATGCGTACGGACGCGTCTTAACACGTGATGGCGACGTAACAAGCATTCATCCGGAGCTCGATTCGGAAGTTCGAGCGCATGCGTGGCGGGACGCCTCACTTCTCGCTGATTGACGCTTGTTGCAAGGCCCGCTGGCCGAGCCGGCTGAGTCCCCACCAAGAGGCACGGCGTCACACTGGGGTTTAGGGCGATAGGGTCAGAGCTTTCTTTTTCGTGCGAAGAAAGAAGCTCTGACCCCATCACCGCCCTTTCTCTCGGGCCGGAAGATGGACGAAGGTACGACCCCACTCCTCCCATCCCTCCAGCCCCTGAACCCGCCGGAGCCGCGTCTTCTGCGGCCGAGGACGGTCGATGTTCCCCTTCCGACAGCGCGCTCCTCGTGTCACCGCAGGGGGTCCTTCGTCGTCCTGCGCCGCATGAAGCCGCGGCTCCGGCGACTCAGGAAGACAGGCGCGAGTAGTGCGGCGCGACCCGGTGTCGTGCGTCGCGACTCGGGTATCGTGCGGCACGACTCGGGTGTCGCGCGGCGAGACTCGGGTGTCGTGCGGCGCGACCCGTGTGTCGTGCGGCGAGACCCGGGTGTCGTGCGGCGAGACCCGGGTGTCGTGCGGCGAGACCCGGGTGTCGTGCGGCGCGACTCGGGTGTCGTGCGGCGAGACTCGGGGGTCGTGCGGCGAGACTCGGGGGTCGTGCGGCGAGACCCGGGTGTCGCGCGGCGAGACTCGGGTGTCGCGCGGCGAGACTCGGGTGTCGCGCGGCGAGACTCGGGTGTCGTGCGGCGCGACTCGGAGTCGTGCGGCGCGACTCGGGATCGGTTTGTAGGACAAATGTAGGACAAAATCCCCCGAGACGACATTGCAGCAGCCTCGGTTTGCTGCACGAACAGAAGCAGTCAAAGCGGTAACTGGCGTTACCGCACTCCATACCGGCAGTGCGCCGGCGTCTTGCGACGCCGGCGCTCCGGGTCGGCTCACTTTCCGGGCAGGCTCATTTCCGACTCCGCGAAGACGGTTCCGGTGATCGTGTCATCGCTCGTGAACGCGACTCCCGTCACGATCCAGCCGTCCTTCGGCGGCTTCGGGAGGGGGTCGAAGGTCTGCTTGCCGTCGGTCTCGGTGATGACGATGTCCTCCTGCAGGTCCTTCGGGTCGCCGGTGAAGACGAACGAGCTTCCGGTCGTCTCGAACACCTCGCGGAGCTGGCCTCGCTCCCTTCGCACGCCGAGGATGCGTCCGTCGTAGACCAGGACGCTGGCGTCGAAGGGCGCGGGGCCGCCGTCGTCGGACAGGACCTGCTTGCCGCCGATGTCCGCCGCGATGAGGTGAGGCAAGACGGTTGAATCATCGCCATACACCGGATACGCGACGTCCCCCATCACCCGGTTGACCGCGAGCGATCCGAAGTTCTGCATCGAGGGGCGGGTGATGTGCCCGACGCCGTCGATGTGGTGGATCTTCATCAGCTTCGTCGCGGCTCCCTCTTTCTACGCCTGCCAGGCGAACGTCGAATCGCCCGCCGCGGCGAATGCCACCCGGGCCGGCCCCACCGGCGGTTCCAGAAACACCGCGAACGGCTGCCACACCGCCATGGCCGGGTCGAGCGTGATGTCGAGCCCGTGCGGCACGTTCTCGAGGCCGCTGAAAAACTGCAGCTCGACCAGCCGGGCCAGACGCGGCGCCTCCGCGGCCAGTTCATCGAGGGCGCGATCGAGATCGATCAGTTCCGCCGCGTCCATCGACGGCTGCATCCGATCGTGAAACCCCTCGCTGACCACGACCCTCGGCGCATCCGAGCCGCGTTTCTGCGCCATCTTCCCGCGCGCGTGGTCGACCAGTAGCCTTCGCATGATCCTCGACGCTATACCGAAGAAATGCGTCCGATCGTGCCAGGGCACCCCGCCAAGCCCCCGCAGCCGCAGATACGCCTCGTTAACCAGCGCGGTCGGCTGCAGCGTATGCCGCGGGCGAGGTTACGGATTGGCAGGGGCACTCGCCGGAAGAGCTGAAAGCCATCGTCGGCGTCGTCGATCATCGCATGCATGAAACGGCGAGGGTAGTTCGCTTAAAGGATTTGTAGGTAACGTTGAATACGAAATTGAGGAGGAACGAATGAGAACAGCACTTCTGATCTCGGCCCTGCTGCTTCTCTCGGCGCATGCCCCTGCTGATGAACCGCCCGCGGGTCTGCAGCGACTGGAGTTCATGATCGGAACGTGGCAGGGAACGAGTAGCGGCGAGCCGGGCAACGGGACCATCGAGCGCGAATGCACGCGCGTCCTGAACGATCGGTTCGTCGAGTGCCGTACAACCGTCACCTACCCCGCGCAGGAGCAGAACCCGAAGGGCGAGGTGCATGTGGAGCGATCGATCTACAGCTTCGACAAGAAGGCGAAGAAGCTTCGCCTGCGGCAGTTCCACGGCGAAGGATTCGTGAACAGCTACGTCGAAGCGGCTCCGCTGACGTTCGAGACGGTCGAGATCGAGAACATCCCTGCCGGCTGGCGCGCTCGCGAGACCTACGAACAGGCGTCGGCGGATGCATACCACGAGACGTTCGCGCTGGCCGAGCCGGGCAAAGAACTCGCGGTGTACAGCAGGAGCACGCTCAAACGAGTGAAGTGAGCCGTCATCCGTCGAACTGCACAAGTTCCAAGCCCAGCCCCTGATCACACGCGAGCCGGGATCGAGACTACTCGGGTGGCGTTCCCAGTGGTGGGGCGAGGGGAGCACGCGGGGTACCGCCGCCGCCGACGTTGTTCGGGCCGTTGTTCGTCACGCATCGCAGGAGCGTGCGCAGTCGTTTGAGGTCTTCGATCGCCTGTAGTGCGAGCTCACTGGCCGCACTCGTTTCGACGTAGAGGACGAGATCATCGTCGGTGGGCTCGGCCCCGGCCGAATCGACCAGATAGGCGCCGTAGTCCTGGAGCGCCTTGCCGATGACCAGGCCCTGCGCGCTGAGCGGTGGGCTCAACTGGGTGAGATCGATACTGCCGGGAATGGCGGCGAGCGTGCCCATGGGCACATTGCCGCTGTACGAATTGTTTCCGATCGCGCCGCCGTCCTCCGTGGTTGCGGGCCATACCCAGCCGGGGCGCATTCTCCATTGTGGCAACGCGAACGCCAGCGAATGCGGGATTCCGTTGGTCAGTCCGCCGGACCGGATCAACCCGCCGATCGAGCTCCCCCCGTACGCGCGCGTTCCACCGTTTCCGACTCCCGAGCTGTAGAGATCATTTCGATCGTGGTACGCGGTGTTCCAGCCTCCGTCGCTCCTGCGCTCGGCTCGCCACATCTCGTGCACGTACCGGCCGGCGGAGTCGATGATGTGGAGGTGACCATCCCACCAGCCACTCGATGGCGCGGGCAGCGATGGCTCGGCATCCGCCGGCGACTGGATCGTGGCCACCTGTTGTCCATCGTCGAAGACTCCGACCCACGGATCGCTCGCGTGGGCACGGTAAACAGGGTGACTGAACCGGGACGCATTGATATACGCGCTGAGCCCGGGGCCCGCGAGGTGACTGGAGCAGGGAGCGCTCGAGCTTTCGAATTGCGCGCCGGATCCGATCGGCATGTTCCAGGGGGAACCGCTGGTGAACGGCCACAGCGTCGCATCGCGTGTCGGTGGCGAGGCGCATGCCGCCGACGGCACACCCACCGCGCGCACTTCGACGTAGTGATTGAGTGCGTTCACGGTGCTGCCGCTGCTGTAGAGGCGTACGTAACGCGCACAGACCGGCATGGGGAGCACGACCGTCTTCCCCGCGTACGACTCCGCGTACTCCAAGTCCATCCCCGCACCGAATCCGGCGCCGCCGTCACCGTCATTGTTGAAGACGGTGGTGTAGGTCACGCGGTCCGCGGAGAGTCTGGCGATCACGTCGTGGTAGGTCCGGTGGTCGCCCCAGTAATGGAAGAACTGCAGCTGCGAGAGGTCGTAGCTCCCCTGCAGATCCACCTCGATCCACTGCTGACCGGAGGGTAAGCGGATGAACGGATTCGTGTCGGCGTCACCGTCCGTGGCAATCGACAGCGGCGCGCTCTCGCTGGGTGCGCTCGCGGAAACCGGCTTCCCGCGCGCCACGTCGGCAGGAGTCACGCTGGCGCAGGAACCGGTCGACGGGCTGCCATAGGACCGCAGCTCGACGTAGTGATTGAGTGCATTCACGGTGCTGCCATTGCTGTGGAGCCGCACATAACGCGCGCAGATCGGGCTCGGAAACGTGACCGTTTTCCCGGCGTACGACTCGGCGTACGCGGTGTCGCCTCCTGCACCGAGCCCGGAGCTTCCGTCGCCGTCGTTGTTGAAGACGGTGGTGTACGTCACGCCGTCGGCGGAGAGTCGCGCAACGACGTCGTGATACGTCCGATGATCGCCCCAGTAGTGGAAGAATTGCAGCTGCGTGAGGTCGTAATATCCCTGAAGGTCCACTTCGATCCACTGCTGGCCGGAGGGCAGCCGGATGAACGGATTCGTATCGACGCCGCCGTCTGTCGCAATCGAGAGCGGAGCGGTCTCGCTCGCCGCACTCGCGGAGACAGGCTTTCCGAGCGCCACGTTGGAGGCAGGCTGGCCGCCGCAGGGAGTGCTCGATGCCGTGCCGAAGGATCGCAGCTCGACATAATGGTTGAGCGCGTTCACGGTGCTGCCGTTGCTGTAAAAGCGCACGTAGCGGGCACAGACCGGAGTCGCGAGCGCGACCGTCTTTCCGGCATAGGTATCGGCGTACTCGGCGTCCGCTCCCGAGCCGAAACCGGCGCTGCCGTCGCCGTCACTGTTGAACACGGTGGTGTACGTCAGGCGATCGGCGGAGAGCCGGGCCACGACATCGTGATACGTCCGCTGGTCGCCCCAATAGTGGAACCACTGCAGCTGGCTGATGTCGTAGTCGCCCTGGAGGTCGACTTCGATCCACTGCAGACCGGCAGGCAACCGGATGAATGGATTCGTATCGATGTTGCCGTCGGTGGCGATCGAGAGTGGCTCGGTCTCACTGGCCGCGCTGGCTGAAACCGGCTTGCCGGCCGCGACGTTCGGTGGCGTTTGCCCGAGGATGGGGATGGAGAGCGCGGCGAGCCAGAGGAGCGCCAAAACAACGCGCTGAAACTTCGATTGCGGCAGTGGTGCGGATCGCATGTGCAGATTCCTTTGGCCGCCGGGAAGGGCCGGGCGTCAGCACGACGAGCCATCAGCGATTTCCTACAAATAACATGCCACGGGTCAGGACGGAGAGCGGCGGCTCCGCAGTCAAAGCGGTTGACCCCTCCCCCTCGCCGGGGCGCACCCGCAGTTACGATCGACGGGAAAGGTCACAAACCCGTGAACGCGTGCACCCGCTCGACGGCGATGGGCGTACAGAGACGCAGATTCATGCGCGAGCGCTACCCGATGCGCGCCGCGGCCGTCTACGGAGCGTTCTCGAACCTCGCGGAGCTCGCGCGGCCCGGCGGCAGGTTCGAGAAAGCGGCGCACGCGATCTGGCCGGACTACGATGAACGAAACGAGGAGATCGCGCGGCGGCGCTCGGCGCTGCAATGGGCGGAGCGGTTCGAGACGCCTGTGCTCATCATGCATGGCGGCGCGGACGGCGACGTCCCTCCGGGTCAGGCACTCGCTCTGGCGGCACGGCTCGACCAGCTCGGAAAGAAGTACGAGCTGCTGATCCGCGCGGGCGGGCGTCATACGCTCTCGGACTGGCGTACGGAGCGCGATGCGCGCGCGGTGGAATGTTTCCGGCGTCACATGCCGTCTCCGGCGCCGCCGGCGGCGGGGCTCTCCGCTATTTCACCCCGTTCCGCAGCTCCGTGAAGTCGAGCGCGCGCACGCGCGTCACCCCTGCGGTGAGTGTGTTCGTGAACGAGAGAGAGAAGAGCAGGAGGTCGGCGCGGGCGGCGTTCAGTGCGGTGCGCAGCTCGGTGATGTGGAGGACCTTCACCTTCACGCCGGTCAGGCTCGGATCGGTGAAGGAAACCGTGCCGATCCCGGCGAGCGTGCGCATCGCGTTCACCGCGGTGCGCAGCTGAGTGAGATGCAAGGCCTTGATCGCGGTGCTCGAGCCGACGAGAGGGTCGTCGGTGAAGATCGTCGTCGTCGCTGCGTCGAGGTTGCTGTCCGGGGACGACGCGCCCGGACCGGTCGCGCGAACTTTGTACAGATAGGACGTGTTGGCGGTCCTCCCCAGGTCGGCGAATGGTGGCGCCGCGGGCGTGCCCGCGGTCGTGAAGGTCGTCCCGTCCGTACTGCGCAGGACTTCGTAGCCGGTCGCGCCTACGACGGTGTTCCAGTTGACGTTGACGGACGTGGTGTTGATCGCCGTCGCGAGGAGCGACGCCGGTGCGGCCAGTACTGCCGTGACGTAGGTGAAACCGGAGCCGAGGGTGGCGAATGCCGTGCTCGGATTCGTGACTCGCACGTCGACGATGCCCGCCGCGTGCGGGGGTGTGGTGGCCGTGAGCGTGCCCACGCCGAGCACCGAGACGTTCGTCGCGGCGGTGCCTCCGAACGTGACCGTCGGGGTACCGGCGAAACCCGAGCCGTGGATCACGACGCTCGTGCCGCCGGAGCTCGGGCCGACCGCGCGGCTGACGGTATTGACGACCGGCGTGAAGTTGGCGCCCTGCGCGATCGTCAGCGAGATCTCGCCGAAGTCGCTCGAGTAATAGTTCGACAGCATGATGCGGTACGTCACGCCGCCGGTGAGACTCGCGGTGGTCGTCGAGTCGGTCGCGCAGTTGTTGCCGGGGGATGGCGCGATGAGACAGAACGCCGCTGAATACGGTCCGCAGCTCGAGCCGGTGAATCCCGCGAGCTCCGCCGAGGCCGCCGATCCGCAGAGCGAGAAGTTGTACGAGCCGTTGGCCGGCGGCGTGAAGCTCACCCAGATCGATTTCTGGTGGGCGAACGGATAGCAGCTCGACACCGGCACCGGATCGCTTGCCTGGATGGTCGAGCCCAGCGTGTTGAGGGTGACGGTGTACGGGAACGGCCCGGACGCAGGGATGACCACCGGCGACGCGCACGCATCGCCGGATTCGATGACCGTCACGTTGACGGTGGCCGCGCCGATCGCGCCGAAGGTATCGGTCGCGGAAAGCGTGACCGGGAAGAGTCCGCCGCGGTGGAACGAATGCGACCGCGCCGCTCCGCTGGTCGCGCCGGCGAGACTCCAGTCATCGGGGAAATGCCACGACCCCGTGGCGGAGTCGCCCCCGTCGGGGTCGGAGAACGTGCCGGTGAAGTCGAGGCTCGCGCCCTTGGCAATGGTCTGCGCCGTCGCCGGGATGGAGAGGCTCACCGCCGGTGCGTTGTTCGTTGCGCCGGTGACGTTCAGCTCCCAGATGCCGCGGCCATGCGTCGCGGCCCGCAGAAGCGAGCCGTCGCGCGTCGCCTCCAGGTCGTACACCGACACGGCCGGCAAGCCGCTGCCGAATCGCGACCAGTTCGCGCCGCCGTCGGTCGAGCGATAGACGCCGACGTCCGTACCGCAATACAACGCCGATACGTCTGTCGGGTCGTAGCGGACGACCTGCGCGGGGAAAAGAGGCAACCCGGTCGCGCGCGCCGTCCACGATACGCCGCCGTTCGTCGTGTAGTAGACGGCGGGATTGCTCGCATAGGTTGTGAAAGCCGTCAGGGGATCCGTGGGATGGATCTCCAGGCTGAGGACGTTGGAAAAAGCGGGGAGACCGGTGTCCGTCCTCGCCCAGGTATTGCCCCCGTCCGCCGTACGGTAGACCCGCGCTCCCTTGCCGATCATGATGATCTGGCTGTTCGCGCGCGAGATCGCGAGGGCGCCGATCGTGTTGGCCGTCCACGTCGCGCCGCCGGTGACCGTGATCGGCAGCGGGACCCAGGCGTCGCCTCCCGTCGCCGACTTCCAGAGGCGCGAGCTGACGGTGTAGACGATCGACGGATCCGCCGGGTCGACGTCCACGATCGAGAAGAATGGTACGGACTCGCCGCTGTCGTAACGCGGCGTGACGTCCGAGGCGACGATCGACGCGGCATCCGCATCCGACGCGCGGACGACCTCGCCGAACTGGATCGTGCCGTAAGCCAGCGACGGGTTCCTCGCGTTGATCGCGCACGCGAAGCCGTCGCCGCCGGAGAAGAAGTCCCACGCCGTTCCGCCGGCGTCGGGGCGGCGGATGGTGCCGTTGTCCTGCTGTCCGCCGAAGATGCGGTTGCGGTTCGCGGGATCGTTGGCCATTGCGTAGAACTGGCGCGTGACCAGGTTGGCGTTGCGATTGGTGACGTTGTCGCCTTGATCGGGCGACGTCCAGACACCCCCGTCATTGCAGATGTACAGCAGGCCGCCCGCGTCGTATCGAAGCTCGTGTGCGTCCACGTGTACGCTGCTTCCCGAGAACGCCGGAGAGGTCCAGGTCGTGCCGCCGTTCGTGGTCTTCGCATAGAAGACGCCGCCGGCGATGACGGTGCTCGGGTCGGACGGAGCGACGACGATCGTGTTGTCGTACCACGCCTGCGTGCGGAGGTACATGTTCAGCGACGGTGTCACGAAAAGTGTCGTCTCGGTCCACGACGACCCCCCGTCGACGGTCTTGTAGATGTGCGACGTTTCCACGCCGGTCAGTGCGCTGTAGATCGACGTCGCGACATAGAGCGTCGAAGGACTCGAGGGAGCGATGGCGATGGCCATGCGATTGACCGACTCGTTGAACGACGAGACGGGAAGCCCTGTGCTGGCCGGATTCCAGGTCTGTCCGCCGTTTGTCGATTTCAAGACCGTCGGCGCGGCGAAAGCGTTCGGGTGGCTGCAGGCGAAGCGCTGGCACCAGGCGCCCCGGTCCCAGGTCGTGGCGTAGAGGACTTGTGCGTTCGAGGGATCGCGCACGAGATCGGTGACGTCGCCGTAGCCGGTCACGCCGATCGAGGAAGCCTGTGGGATCACCGTGGTCCACGGTCCGTTCTGGCCGCCCGTGGAGCGAAGCGCGCCGGCGTTCGTGCCGACCACGAGCTCGTTCGCGTTCGTCGGCAGTACGGACATCTTGTAGAACTTCGCGGCGATCACGCTGGAAGGAAGTGTCCAGTTCGTGCCGCCATCCGTGGAGACGAGCAGGCCGATGCCGGTGATGAAGTCGACGGCATAGCCGCCTTCGCCCGTGCCGAGGTAGACCGTGTTCGTGGCCGACGGTGCAATGGCGATCGCGCCGACCGAGAGATTCGCGATGTCCTCGGTGAGCGGCGTCCACGTCGCGCCGCTGTTGGTCGTCTTCCACGCCCCGCCCCCCGCCGCACCGATGATCGCGGTGCCCGCGACGGTAGGATGGGTCGCAGCCGCGGTGATCCTCCCCGCGCCGTTCGTGGGGCCGAGGTTTGTCCACACTGTGCCGCCGATGGCATCGGGACCGATTTCCGGAGAGCGCTCGAACCGGCGGCGCTCGTATTCGTCACGTGTGAGCTCGAGCAACGCGTCAGCATCGATCGGACCGTCGTTGCCGTGCCGCCGCAGGTAGTCGAGGACGCGCGCGCCGGCACAGCCTTGTTCCGTGTCCGCGAATCCCGGGTCATCCGAGCTCGTGAGCGATTTCGCGGCGGGGTCGGGCTTCGCTTTTTCGGAGATGTTCTTCCGTTCGCGCCGTTCGCCTCTCTCCCGTTCCTGTGTGTCGTTTGCAGAAAGAGAGGTGGCGAGAAACGCGACCATTGCCGCCGCGCAGACGTGACGGAACATGCTGCCTCCTGATTGTCGTGGGGAAAGACCGGCACCAGTATAGGCCCAAGCGGCTCGCCATCAGCCGCTTCCGTGGACTTTCCTCCGCGCACCGTGGACTGAGGATCAGGGCCGAGGCCCGAGGGAGCTTCGCTGTTTGCGAACGATTCGCGCGCGGCACGCCCCCTCGCCCCTCTGTTAGCATGCACACGCCGACATGCCCCGCATTCTGGTCACCAACGACGACGGGATCTACAGCGAAGGACTGCGCAAGCTGGCCGATGCGTGCAGCGCCATCGGGGACGTGGTCATCGTGGCTCCCGATCGGGAGCAGAGTGCGGCGTCGCATGCGTTGACGCTCAACCGGCCGCTGCGGCTGCTGGAGATTGCGAAGGATGAGTGGATTGTCGATGGGACTCCCGCGGATTGCGTGAACCTGGCGATCCTGAAGATCCTGAAGGGGAATCCGCCGGACCTCATCGTCTCCGGGATCAACTTCGGGCCGAATCTCGGGGATGACGTGACGTACTCCGGGACGATCTCGGCGGCGTTCGAAGGGGCGCTGCTGAACGTGCCTTCGGTCGCGTTTTCGGCGCTGGTGGGCAAGGGGTTTTCGTTCGACCGCTGCGCGGCGTTTGCGGGCGATCTGGTGCGCATCGCGCTGGAGCAGCATCGCAATCCGGCCATCGTGCTGAACGTGAACTTTCCGCTCGGCGAGTTCAAGGGCGTGAAGATCGCGACCCTCGGGCACCGCATTTACACCGAGGGGGTGATCGAGCGGCTCGATCCCCGCGGGAAGAAGTACTACTGGATCGGCGGGGAGCCGCCGGTATGGCATCCCGAGGAAGGGACGGACTTCGACGCGATCCAGGGGGGCTACATCTCGATCACGCCGCTGCACCTGGATCTCACGCATCACGAGTCGATCCCGAAACTGAAATCGCTCGAGGAGCTGCTTGGCCACCACGCCACCGCGCAAAGGTGACGACACCGCGACGCGGGCGCAGGAGCGCGAGCTCGCGCACCAGCGCGCGCTGATGGTCGAGCGCCACGTGGCCGCGCGCGGCATCACGGACGAGCGGGTGCTGCAGGCGATGCGCGACGTGCCGCGGCACTGCTTCGTGCCGCAGGTCGTGGCCGCGAAGGCGTACGGCTCCGGCGCGCTGCCGATCGGGGCGAAGCAGACCATCTCGCAGCCGTACATCGTGGCGCGCATGATCGAGCTGCTGGAGCTGCGCGGCCCGGAGAAGGTGCTGGAGATTGGCACGGGAACGGGATATCAGGCGGTGGTGCTGTCGAAGCTGTGTGCGAAAGTCTTCACGATCGAACGGGTGAACGAGCTGGCGTTGAAGGCGGCGGAGATCATCCGCAACCTCAAGATCAACAACGTCTCGGTGAAGGTGTTCGACGGGACGTACGGCTGGTCCGACCAGGCGCCGTTCGACCGCATCATCGTGGCCGCCGCGGGACCGCAGGTGCCGGAGCCGCTGGTGCAGCAGCTCGCGCGCGGCGGACGGCTGATCATGCCCATCGGTCCGGCCGGCAACCAGCGGCTGGCGCGGGTGATCCGCGTGGGGACGGGCGTGAAGATCGAGGACTGCGGCAGCGCGGAGTTCGTCCCGCTGGTCGGCAAGTTCGGCTGGCGCGAGTGACGCGTCCATGAAGATCCGGGCCCTCCTGACGTTCACCGGCATCGTGTCGTCGATCCTCGGCGCGCTGGTGGTCTACCTGATCATGTCGGTGCCGAACGACCTCCGCGCCGACAGCCTGCTCAAGGAGGCGCGCGAGCAGCTCAAGGAAGGGAAGAAAGCGGAGGCGCGGGAGTCGCTGTCGAAGATCGTGCAGCAGTACCCGCGCACCGATGCCGCGGCCGCGGCGACAGCGGCGCTGGTGCAGCTCGGCGATCGGGATCGCGACGAGCTCTCGCGCGCGATCGCGCAGATCCGCAAGCAGAACGAGCAGCAGAGCAAGCTGATCGCCGACCTGCAGACCAACGTGAACGCGATCCGCAACGCGCCGCCGCCGGCGCCGGTCACCGTCACCGCGCCTACGCCGAAGCCGGCGGCGAAGAAGGTGACGCCGAAGAAGAAGCCCACTCCGAAGAAGAAGACGACGCGAAGACGGCGGTGACGGTGTTGGTGTTGGTATCGGGTGTCAGGTGTCAGTGGCGTCTCGGCTGACGGCACCTTTTACGCGAGACACCCCGGACACCTGACACCCGACACCAGCGCGAAGCGCAAACTCCTTCCCCCCCGGATCCCTCGCTTTGCTCGGGATACATGCGCGCTGCGCCGCATGTACAATCTCGCACCATATGAAGGAACAGCGGCATCTGCGGATCCACGGGAAGGTCCAGGGAGTCGGCTACCGCTTTTACGCCACGCGCGTCGCGCGCCGCCTCGGTCTCAAGGGCTGGATTCAGAACAATCGCGACAGCTCGGTGGAGGCGCTGGTCGAGGGGGAGAAGGCCAGCATCGACGAGTGGATCGAGGAGATCCGCGAAGGGCCGCGCTACGCCGAGGTCACGCAGATCGACCAGGAGACGAAGGAGTTCACGGGACGGCTCCCGGACTTTGACGTCAAGTTCTGAATGGCGGCGATCGAATTGAAAGACTTCATCCGCGACGTGCCCGACTTTCCGAAGCCGGGGATCATGTTCAAGGACATCACGCCGCTGCTCCGCTCGCCGCAGGCGCTGGAGAATGCCTGCGCGCTGCTGGCCGAGCCGTTCCGTTCGCAGAACGTGAACCTGGTGGCGGGCATCGAGTCGCGCGGCTTCATCTTCGGCAGCATCGTGGCGCAGAAGCTGGGCGCGGGCTTCATCCCCATCCGCAAGCCGGGCAAGCTGCCGTGGACCACGCGGCGGCATGAGTACGCGCTGGAGTACGGCACGGACGTGCTGGAGATCCACGACGACGCACTCGAGCCCGGCGACCGCGTGCTGGTCATCGACGACGTGCTGGCCACTGGCGGCACTCTTGCTGCGGCCATGAATCTCGTGCGCGGTTTCGACGCGACCCTGGTCGGCGCCGCCACTGTGATCGAGCTGGAGTTCCTCGGCGGACGGCAGAAGCTCGCGCCGAACGCCGCGTTCCATTCGCTGTTGCGGTACTAACCCGGTACGGAGGCGACATGAAGCAGATCGCGGAGCTCATCGAGGGACAGGTCCTGACCGTCATCGATCCGAACATGAACGTGCGCAATGCCGCGCAGACGATGACCGAACGGAACATCGGTGCGGTCGCGGTCGTGTCGGCCGGCCACCTGGCCGGCATCTTCTCGGAGCGCGATTTGATGTCGCGCGTCGTGGCGAAGGGCCTCAATCCCGATGACACCGCGGTGTCGCTGGTGATGTCGACGGAGCTGGTGGTGGCCGCGTCGACGGACGACGTGGATAGCGCGCTGCAGAAGATGCACAGCATCAGCGCGCGGCATCTCCCGGTGGTCGACGACGGGAAGCTGGTGGGGATGATTTCCCTACGGGATCTGCTCGAGGTGGATGACTTCGACCAGCGGGCAAGGGCAACGTTTCTGAGCGAGCTGGTGACGTACTCGCCGGATTACGAGCAGTAGCCCCCTTCTCTGACAGGCTCAACGCAAGCGCAGGTGCAGCACCGGCGACTCCCCCGTCACATGCACGCCCGGCGAGAGCTCGAATGCCTCGTCGGTGGTCTGGTTGCCGCCGAGGAGCAAACACAAACGCGCAAGCTCCTTGAACGAGGCGGCACCGCCTTCGAGCACGACCGACCCGCCCTCGGTGCGGAGGGACATCGGGGCGCGGGCGAGGCCTTCCAGGGCCATCATTGCGAGGTCGTAGTTCATTCATCCTCTCCCATGTAGCGCACCGAGTTGCGCTCCGTTTCCTGCAGGACGAGCTCGTGCAGCTCGCCGTTTTCGATGGCGGGGGCGAGCTGTTGCCAGAAGGAGCGGGCCAGGTTCTCGGCGGTGGGGATCACGCCGCGCAGAAAGTCGACGTCCTCGTTGAGGTTCGTGTGGTCGACGCGGTCGATCACGCGGTTGCGCATGATGTCCTTGAGGCGCTTGAGGTCGATCACCATGCCGGTCTCGGGATCGATCTTCCCGCGCACGCTCACTTCCAGGGCGTAGTTGTGGCCGTGGCCATGCGGGTTGTCGCATTTGTCGTAGGTCTTGCGGTTCCACTCGGCATCCCGGTTCGGATTGTGCAAGCGGTGAGCTGCCGAGAACGTCAATCGAGCCGTAACGATCATCAGTTCAATTATGGATGCAAAAGAGCCGCTGTACGTCGTCTGCCAGAACGGGGTGTTCATTCTTCCGGAACGCCTGTTCCGTACGCTGTCGGCGCAGTCGCCGAGCGGCTTCATTTACATGCGCCAGGATGAGGATTCGCTGACCATCTCGACCACGCGCATCGCCGAGGGCCGCCGCCGCGTGCTGAACGCGCGGCTCCGCTCGCCGATGTTCCGCGAGGCGACGAAGCTCGGCATCGTCGACTACCGCGAGTCGATCCGCGTGATCGCCGTGGAAAAGCGCGTCAACGCAACTGGGCGAGTGCGCCGCGAATCTCCGCCTGTTGAGCCGTGAGGGTCTCCCGCAACTTCTGGAAGCGCGGATCGTTATGCAGGTAGCGGAACAGCGGGTGCGCGAGCACGTAGGCCGCGGTCGGCTCCTTCCGGCTGGCCGCTTTCTCCAGCGACTCCAGCACCTTCGGCGTGTCGTCCAGGATGGCGTAGATCTCGGCAGCCGAGGTCTGCGAATCGTCGCCGGGGGATGACGCGCGGAGCGCGGCCTCGAGCTCGCGCAACGCCGTCGCGCGGTCCCGTTGCTCCGCCGCGATGTACGCGCCGAGCATGTGGTAACCGTAGATCGGGTCGCTGGAGGCGAGCTTCTTCAGCTCGAGCTCCGCGATCGGCAGCTGGTGCCGCAACACGGCGATTCGGCCGATCTTGAGCGCGAGCGGAGCGCTGTCGCGCGCCGTCTCCTCGACGATGTAGTAGTGCTGGATGGCGATGTCGATGCGCCCCGCCGCGGCGAGCGCGTCCGGCTCGTGCGCTTCGACCTGCATGGTGGGCAGCCCTTTCATGCGTGCGAGCGTCGACGTGAACTTCGCCGAGTCTCCCGACGATAAGGCGTACCTGGCGACGTGATTCAACGCCTCGGCGTCCTTCGGTTCCCGGCGGAGCACGAGGTCCCACGCCGCGATCGACTGCGCGACCTCGCCCGTGACCATGCTCGCGCGCGCCACCTGGCGCGCCGCGCCGAGGTTCTGCGGATCGAGCGCAACCACCCGCCTGGCCGCGGCGAGGGCATCGGCATCCTTGAACGTCTGCATCGCCAGCACGTGCGCGGCGAGGAAGTTCGGGTCGGCAGCGGTCGCTGTCCGGAGAGAGGCGTCGCGCTTCGCCGCGTCGTTCTGCGAGCGCGCGACCAGGGCGTCGGCGAAGGCGTTCAGCGCATCCGGCGTCGCGTCCGGGCGTTGCTGGACGCGCGCCTCACTGACCGCCGTCTGGACGAGCGCGCGCACGCCGCTCGCCGCATCGGGCAACGGTGTGACGCCCTTGCTCGTGACGAGCTCCGGCCCGGCGGCCCCCGTGCGAACAGACGCGGTAACCGAGGCCGCGTCGGGTGCGGCTGCATCGACGATGCGCAATTCGGGATAGCCGCGCAGCACTTCCATCGTCGCGAGACGGACCGCGTTCGCGCGCTCGGTCAGGAGCGGATCGGGCGCCTGCACGGCCACCGGCGCGACGAACACCTTGCGCGGATTCCCCGCCGTCGGACGCGTATCGACCGGCGCTGCTGCCGCGGCTACGGGGGTCGCGGCGTCGCCGCGCCGCATCCACATCGCTCCCGCACCGGCGAGCAGCAGGACCAGGGCGGCTGCTCCGAGGAACGCAAACTGCCGTTTGCGCCGCTGCGCCGCCGCCACCATCGCTTCGGCCTCGGCGACCGCGGCCGCTTCCTCTTCGAGCTCCAGCGTCGTCGGTTCCGCGGAAAGATCGGCGAGATCGGGCGCCGGCTCCGGCGGCACGATCGTATAGAGCTTTACTCCCGCACGCGCACCGGCGTCGCGCAGGCGCACGCTGCCACGTCCCTGCTTCACGAACTCCTCGGTGATGAAGAGCGTGTTCGGCGCGAGGTCCACCAGCGCGGCGACCGCTTTCTCGATGGCCGGGCCGACCGGCTCCCCGTCTCGTACTTCCAGCTCGCCGGCGTGCAGCAGCATGCGCACCGGCAGCGGATCGCCGTCCTCCTGCATCTGCGCGAGGTCGAACTCCGCCTTGCGTCCCGCTTCCAGCGCGCTGTCGACGGTGGGCAGCTCCGCGACCATGCGCGCACCGAAGGGATCGATCACCTTGCCGTCGAAGAGGTACACCGCTTCGCCGAGGACCTGCTGCATGCGCGAGGAGGCCTTGGTCGCCGCTTCGTCGTCGCGTACCGTCTCGTCGCCGGCCACTTCGCCGATGAAGAGGATCGAACGGCGATGCTCGGAGATCGAGGCGACCGGCGCGGCGATCCTCTTCTCGAGCTGCGCGGCGTACTGGATCACCTCGGGCTCGGCACGCTCGATCATCTCGACGACGGATCGCGCATCCTTCTGCCGCTTGAACGGGTCCTTGAACAGACAGCCCCCGAGGACGCCGAGCATCGCGTTGTCCAGCTGCGGATTGAGCGCTTTCGGCGACGGCGGATTCCCTTCCACCACCGCTCGCGCGACGTCGACCGGCGTCGCGCCGGTGAAGGGCGCTCTTCCGGTCGCGAGCTCGTACAGCACGGCGCCGAGGGAGAAGACGTCGCTCTTCTCGTCCATGGTCTGCGAGGCGATCTGCTCCGGCGCCATGTACGCGACCGCGCGAGGGTCGCTCCCCTTCTGCTGGTAGGCGGTCGACGAGTGCTCGCGGCGCAGGAGGTTGCTGAGATTGAGGCCGGCGAGCTTCACCTGCCCCTCGGGCGTGACGAGCACGGAATCGCCGGCGATGTTGCCGTGCAGGATGTTCTTCATGTGAAGGTACTTCACGACGCTCGCGAGCTGGTGCGCGTGGCGGAAGAACTCCGTGCGGTCGAGCGGCGCGCCGC
>Ga0190270_10000089_pt1 | contig 40249 bp, 23 predicted proteins | sample Popmic320T_FD_133748 | JGI IMG/M metagenome (GOLD analysis project Ga0190270, IMG submission 133748) | Populus adjacent soil microbial communities from riparian zone of Weber River, Utah, USA - 320 T | ecosystem: Environmental > Terrestrial > Soil > Riparian zone | place: USA: Utah | collected...
CGCACGCACGCGCGTGCTGGGCCTGCTGATGCGACGCGAAGCGCAACTGTCGCGCCCGCCTTCCGACCCCGCAGATCGTGAGAAACACCAGGCGACACTCGAGGCCGAACTCGGGGACATCGACGAGGCGCTACGCGCCGAGCTCCATCCCCTCGCCTACGCCTCGTACGAGATGCTGCGCGAGTCCGATGTTGAGCAATATCAGCTCGAGGAATACACCGGCGGGCTGCGTGAGATCGCGCCACTCGCGCCCGCCCAGGAGCGCGCGCTGCTCGAGGCCAAGCTGCGGCAGAAGCGCCTCTACGCCCAGATCGTGCAAGGCGCCGGTCTCGAGCGGGAAACCCTGTCACTGGCCGAGCGCGAGCATGCACTCTCACTGGTCGAGAGCGGTCTCGGCGAGTATCGGGATGCGTATCTCGCCGAAGTCGCTCCGCTGCTCGACGAACGCCAGTACCGCGCACTTGCGAATTTCGAGGCCACGGAATTCCACCTGGAACTCGAGCGGCTGCAACAGATCATCAATGCGCGCTGACCAGGGCCGTGCGGAGAAGTCGCGGCTCGAGACGCACGAGACGTTCACCGACGAGATTGAGCGATCCACTGCGCGCATCGAAGACGGCGCCACGAAAGTGACGCCGGGTGTGGGTGTCGATCTGCGCGAAGCTCCTGCCGCCATCGGCACTGCGCAGCACGACACCATGCTGTCCGACGATGATGAGGTTGCCGGTGCGCGGCTCGATCAGCGCCGCGCGCAGTTCCGCGTCCGTGCCGGAAGGCACAGACTGGAAGCTCACACCCTCATCCCCCGAACGCAACACGGCTCCGTGTTCGCCGAAAGCCACCAGCGCGCCGCCCCGCGGCTCGCGTACCGCACGACGTAACGCGAGGCGCGCGTCGACCCGCGCGCGCTGCCAGCTCGCGCCGTCGTCGGTGGAACGCAGGATGGTTCCATCGCGCCCCAGCAGCAGTACGAGATTGCCGCGTTCCTCGACGTAGCTGCCATGGAGATCAGACTCGGTACCGGTCGCGCACAGCGTCCAGTTCGCGCCACCATCAATGCTGGTTGCCGCGACTCCTTGTTGGCCTGCCGCCAGCATCCAGCCATCGCGCTGGCGCAGCGCGCCTTGCCAGAACTCGCGCCCATCGTCGACGCGCGCGCGTTGCCAGCTTTGTCCGGAATCCGCGGAACGATAGAACGATCCACGCGCCTCGATGGCGAGCATGCGCGCGCGAGCGGGATCGACCAGCAGCCACGGAAATGCCTCCTGGGCTGCGAGCGGTGTCCAGTGGACTACCTGCCAGCTCTGGCCCGCGGTGGCCGAGCGAACGATGGTGCCTGGGGGGCCCGCGGCGGCGAGGACACCGTTCGTCGGGTCGAACACCAGCGCGCGCAGGTTGGGTGGCGTGTTCTGGTCTGGATAGCCGATGGCAACTTCGCTCCAGCTCGAGCCGCCATCCGCGGAACGCAGGACGCCGCCCAGTTCTCCGCTCGCAACCAGAGTGCGCGAATCGGGCAAGGCAATCACCTCGCGCATTGCCACGTCGAGCGGCTGGCGGCGCACCTGCCAGCTTCGCCCCGCATCGCTCGAGTCCACGATGAATCCACCGGCTCCGAAGCTCACGACGCGGCTGCCTGTGAGCAACAGCGACTCCATGCTCCCGGTGTGCGCGGTGTCGGCAGGTTGCCAGGTCAGCCCGCCGTCGATCGAGCGGAACGCCGCACCATGATGCGCGCCGAGTATCAACGCGCCACTCTGCGGATCGGCGCGCAGCGCCGAGAGGAATTTCCGGTCGTCGTCGGCCTGGAAGCTGATCACCTGCCAGCTCTCGCCGCCATCGACCGAGCGGAACACATCGCCGAGGTGCGAACTCAGCACGATGGCGCCGCGTTGCGTGTCGCAATAACCATCGGTGAAGAAAGCGCGGCTCTGTGTCGCGACCACCCGCCAGCTCGTGCCGGCATCGGCGGACACCAGCATGCGCCCGAGAGCGCTGCGCGCGAACACCCGATCGCCGCAGCAATGGAACCCGATCACCGGCGTGCGCGGCTCTGGCATGTCCACCCTGGTCATCTTCCAGGTTGCGCCGCCGTCGGACGAGCGACCGATCACTCCCTCCGAGCCGCCCAGCAGCAAGGCGCCGGTGTGCGGTTCGCGGGTCAAGGCCTGGAACTCAACGTGCAAACCGGTTTCGAGCGACTGCCAGGTGACGCCGCCATCCATCGACCGCAGCAGCGCACCGCCGTCGCCGGTCGCGAGCCACGCGTTGCTCGCTGCGTCGAAGAGCACCACCCGAAGGTCCGCGATACCGCCGGGCGTCCGGGCAGAACTCCAGTTCAATGCGCCGTCGATCGAGCGGATCACGGTGCCCGCGGCGCCCACCGCCACCCAGTGATTGCGCGCACTATCCACTGCCGCGTAGCTGAGGTCGTATGCAGTGGGCGTATCGGCGTCATCCCAGCGTGCGCCGTCGCGCGAACGCAGGATGGTCCCATCAGTTCCCCAGATGACGCGGGTGCGACGCGCGGAATCGGCGGCGCCGCCGACCAGTTTCGGGTTGATGACGCGCGCGGAGTAGTCAGGCGCGGCCACCTCCCCGGCGGACGAAACGCCAGCGAGCACGACGAGCACGGCGGGAATCAATACGTCTCTGCCAGGGCGGGGGCGCATGCACCAAGCGTAACGCCAACCGCGCGTGCGCGATGTCCGCGGCCTGAGTGGGTTTTTCAGGGAAACCACTAGCGATTCATCGTCGCCAACGCGTAGCGTTTAATCTGCGGCACTGCAATGAACCGCGGACGCAAGACCGAACTCACGATTCGCACCGCCTTTGGCGTCGCGTTCGCATTGCTGATCGTGATCGGCTTCGCCAGCTATTACAGCGTGTCGCGGCTCACCGAAAGCTCGTCGCTGGTGTCGCACTCCCACGAGACCATGTCGATGATCGACCGGATGGTGCAGGAAAGCACCGCGGCCCAGGCGGCACAACGCGGCTTCGTGATCACCGGCGACGAACACTTCGTGCGCACTCACGCAGAGCTGATGGCGAGCACGCGCGAACTGGCTGGCAAGCTGCGCGCACTGGAAGCCGCGGACCCGGAGCAGCTGGCGCGTCTCCAGGCATTCGAAACCGCCGTCACCGCCAGGTTCGACCGCAACATGGAAGTAATCGCGTTGCGACGTGCCGGCGGCGTCGAAGCGGTGCAGGCCAACATCGCGGCACACGGGCAGGTCGGAGTCGCGCTGCAGAAGGAGGTACACGAGCGCGCGCTGGAAATGAAGAACGCGGAACAGGCCGTGCTCACCGCACGCGAGGGATTGACGTCGCAAAGCACCGCACTGATGCGCGGCATCATCGTGGGCGGAGGCGTGTTTGCCGTCATTTTCGTGAGCCTTGCGTTGCTCGCCATTCGCCGCGATTTGTCCGGCCGCGACCGCGCGGAAACCGAACTCGACCGCTTCTTCGACCTGTCGATAGACCTGTTCGCGATCGCCGACGCCGACGGGTACTTCAAGCGGCTGAGTCCCGCGGTGGTGGACGTGCTGGGTTACACGGTCGAAGAGGCGCTGCGAATTCCGTTCATGGACCTGATCCATCCCGACGACCGGGTGCGTGCGAGGGAGGCCGTGCGGCGCCAGACGGTCAGGGGCGAACGCGTCGACGCCTTCGTGGGCCGCATGCAGCACAAGGACGGCAGCTGGCGCACGCTGTCGTGGCGCTCCATGCCACGCGGCAGCCTGATGTTCGCCACCGCGCGCGACGTCACCGAAGAAGCACACGCGTCGCAGGAACTGCGCGAAGCCAAGGAGTTGCTCGAGATGCGCGTCGGCGAACGCACGCGCGCGCTCGCCGAGGCCAACGAATCGCTGCGCAAGAGCGAACGCCGTTTCCGCGCGCTGATCGAAAACGGAACCGACAGCATTGCGCTCATCGACGGCCAGAACAGGATCCTGTACCTGAGCCCGGCCGTGTCCCACGTCGAGGGCTACACGCCCGATGAATTGCTGGGGCGCTCGGGCACCGAGCACACCCACCCGGATGATCTGCCCGCGCTCGCAAACGCCATGGAAACACTGCTGGCGAATCCCGGCAGGCCGGTTCCTGCGACCTGGCGCCGCCGCCACAAGGATGGACACTGGATCTGGATCGAAGGCGTCGCCACCAACCTGCTCGACGATCCCTCGGTCGGCGCCATCGTCTGCAACTACCGCGACATCACCGGTCGCCTGGCACATGAGCGCCGGCTCGCCGAACAATTGCAGCGCCTGGCGCTGTTGTCGCGCATCACGCGCGCGATCGGTGAACGCCAGGACTTGCGCAGTATCTTCCAGGTGGTGGTCAGGACCATCGAAGATGAACTGCCGGTCGACCTGTGCGCCATCTGTCTCTATGACATGGGAGAAAACCGGCTGACGGTGAGCTGCGTCGGCATGAAGAGCGAACCTGCCGCCCGCTCCATCGGGTTGCGCGAAGATTCCGTCGTTCCCATCGATGAAAACGGGCTCGGGCGCTGCGTGCGCGGACACCTGGTTTACGAGCCGGACATCAGCGGAACGCAATTTGATTTCCCGCGCCGCCTCGCCGGCATCGACATGCGCTCCCTGGTGATCGCGCCCATCGTCGTCGAGAGCCAGGTCTTTGGCGTGCTGGTCTGCACGCGCCGCGAGGCCGATGCGTTCAGCAGCGGCGAGTGCGAATTCCTGCGCCAGGCCAGCGAACATACCGCCCTGGGCTCGCACCAGGCGCAGCTCTACACCGCCCTGCAGCGGGCCTACGACGATCTGCGTCAGACCCAGCAGCAGGTCATGCAGCAGGAGCGGCTGCGGGCGCTCGGGCAGATGGCGAGCGGCATCGCGCACGACATCAACAATGCGATCTCGCCCATGTCGCTGTACACCGAGGCGCTGCTGGAACACGAAACGGCACTGAGTGAACGCGGCCGCAAACAACTCGAGATCGTGCAGCGCGCGGTCGACGACGTCGCCCAGACCGTGGCACGCATGGGCGAGTTCTACCGGGCTCGCGAGCCGCAAGCCGCGCTGGAGCCGGTCGACCTCAACCTGCTGGCCGAACACGTGGTGGATCTCACGCGGGTTCGCTGGAGCGACATGGCGCAGCAACGCGGCGCGGCCATCGACCTGCGGCTCGAACAGGACGCCGCGCTGCCGCGCATCGCCGCGGTACAGAGCCAGATCCGCGACGCACTCGTGAACCTGGTGTTCAACGCCGTCGATGCCCTGCCCCAGGGCGGCACGCTCATCATCCGCACGCGCGCCGCCAGCGCGGGCCGCGGCAAGACGGCCATCGTCGAGGTCTGCGACTCGGGTGTCGGCATGGATGAGGTCACGCGGCGCCGCTGCCTGGAGCCATTCTTCACGACCAAGGGATCACGCGGCACAGGGCTGGGACTGGCGATGGTCTATGGTGTCGCCGAACGTCACGGCGCTTCGCTGGAAATCGACAGCGAACCCGGCAAGGGAACGACGGTACGACTGGCCTTTGCGGAAGCACGACCCGAAGCGGTGGCGCGAACCGCTGCCAGTGGTGTGCCGCTGGGCAGGCTGAAGATCCTCATCATCGACGACGATCCACTGCTGCTGAATTCGCTGCGCGAAGCGCTCGAGTCCGACGGCCACGAAATCGTGTCCGCGGGCGGTGGCCAGGCGGGCATCAATGCCTTCGTCGAATCTCATGCCGAGGGGCAGCCGTTCCCCGTTGTCATCACTGACCTCGGTATGCCGCATGTCGACGGCCGCAAGGTCGCAGCGACCATCAAGGCTTCGGTACCGCAAACCGTGGTGTTGATGCTCACCGGCTGGGGCCGCAGGCTGGTTGCCGAGGGAGACATTCCGGCGGGCGTGGATGAGATCCTGAGCAAACCGCCAAAACTCATGGAGTTGCGCGCCGCGCTGTCGGCCAACGTCAAGGCGACCTAAGGGTTACGAATCTTTTCGGAAATCCACTGGAGCCGCTCGCAGCATTGGGACTAGGCTGCTGCGGTGCGCGAGGGTACGCCTGACGAGAAAAAGGCTCATGCGCCCCGCTGGCGGGTCTATGCAATTGCCGCGGTGCTGACGGGCGTAACGTTGCTCCTGCGAATGGGCATGACGCCCTGGGATGGCGACCAGCCCCTTCTCATCCTGTTTCTTTTTCCCATCGTCATCAGCGCCTACCTCGGCGGCCTCGGTCCGGGACTGCTGGCGACCGTACTTTGCGCGGTCGCGGGCAAATACTTCCTGATTCCGCCAATCCACGAATTCGGTTTCGCAACACCAGTGGCCTTCGCCCACTGGTTGTTCCAGCTACTGGTGGGTGTGCTGATCAGCGTGCTGTTCGGCGAACTCGATCGATTGCGTCGTGGGCGCGCCGAAGAAGCCACCGAAAACCGGCGCGCAAACACCGAACGAAAGGTCGGTCTCGGTTTTGCCATGGCGCTCGCCTCGCTCGGCACCATCGGTATCGTCTCCTATCTATCGGTGGTGCGGCTAAACGAGAACTCGAAACTCGTGGAGCACTCCCAGCTGGTGATGGCGAGTATCGACGCCATTGTCGCGACCACGCTGGAAACCGAATCCGCGAATCGCGGTTTCATGTTGTCGGGTGAGGAACTGTTTGCCGCCGACTACACGCGAGCCGTGGGCCGCGTCGATGGCCTGGTGCAACAGCTGCGCGACGCAGTCAGCACCAATCCGGATCAGTTGGCCCGTGTCGGACCACTGGCCGAAGCGGTACGCAAACGGCTGGAGCACAGCTCGCGGCTCGTTGACCTCAGGCGCACCGGTGGACTCGAGGCCGTACAACGCTATCTCGCCCAGAGCCGCACGCGGCCCGGCGTCGCGCTGCAAGGCCGCGTGCGCGAGCTCGCGCGCGACATGAAGTCCGCCGAGATCCGCCTGCTCAATGCCCGGCAGTACGATGCGCGCCAGAGTGCGCTGGCCACGCAGGTGGTCATCGTGTGCGGCAGCGCGCTGGCGCTGACATTCGTGGGCCTCGCCATCTTCGCGATACGCCGCGACTACGCGGGACGCGCGCGCGCCGAGGCCGAGCTCGGCCGCTTCTTCGACCTGTCACTCGACCTGTTCGTGATTGCCGGAAACGACGGCTATTTCAAGCGTGTGAGCCGCGCCATCACCGGCATGCTGGGTTACAGCGTCGACGAGGCGCTGCGCATCCCCTTCATGGAGTTCATCCATCCCGACGACAAGGCCGCCACCGCCCGGGCCGTGCTGACTCAGATGGTCGGCGGTGAACCCGTGGACCAGTTCGTCAACCGCTATCGCCACAAGGACGGCAGCTGGCGCACGTTCTCGTGGCGTTCCGTGCCGCGCGGCAAACTGATGTACGCCTCGGCGCGCGACGTCACGGATTCGGTGCGCGCCGAACTCGAGTTGCGCGAGGCCAAGGAGCAGCTCGAGATGCGCGTCGCGCAACGTACGCAGGAGCTCGAGCAATCGCACGAAGCACTGTCTGGCAGCGAACGCCGCTTCCGCGCACTCGTCGAGAACAGCATCGACGGTGTCGTGCTCATCGGCGTCTCGGGGCATGTGCTCTATGTCAGCCCCGCGGTCCTGAATATCGAGGGGTACAAGCCCGAAGAACTGATCGGCCAGCGTGGCCGCGTAAACGCGCATCCCGATGATGTGCCGGTGCTCACGCGCGCGCTCGCGCAGGTCAAGGCCGAACCCGGCAAACCGGTGCGCATGGTCTGGCGCCAGCGCCACAAGGACGGGCACTGGATGTGGCTCGAAGGTGTCGCCACCAATCTCCTCGATGACCCTTCGGTGCGCGCCATCGTCACGAACTATCGCGACATCACCGAGCGGCTGGCACATGAAACACGGCTCGCCGAACAGGTTCAGCGGCTGGCGCTTCTGTCGCGCATCACGCACGCGATCGGTGAACGCCAGGACCTGCGCAGCATCTTCCAGGTGGTGGTAGCACGGCTCGAGGAAGAGCTGCCGGTGGATTTCTGTGGCATCTGCATGCACGACGCCGGCGAGCACAGCCTCACGGTGACCTGCATCGGCGCGCGCAGCGAGCCCATCGCCGTACAGCTGGAAATGACCCATGGAGCGAAAGTTCCGATCGACGAAAACGGGCTCGCGCGCTGCGTACGCGGACAACTCGTGTACGAGCCGGACATCGCCACCACTCCGTTCCCGTTTCCACAACGGCTCGCAGGCGCGGGACTGGGTGCCCTGGTCATCGCGCCTCTGCTGGTGGAGAGCCATGTGTTCGGTGTGCTGCTGTGCGCGCGCCGGCCGGCGCACAGTTTCTCCAGCGGTGAATGCGAGTTCCTGCGCCAGGCGAGCGAACACACCGCGCTCGCCGCGAACCAGGCGCAGCTCCACGAAGCGCTCCAGCAAGCCTACGACGACCTGCGCCAGACCCAGCAGCAGTTCATGCAGCAGGAGCGGCTGCGCGCGCTCGGCCAGATGGCCAGCGGTATTGCGCACGACATCAACAATGCGATCTCGCCCGTGGCCCTGTACACCGAAGCACTGCTGGAGCGCGAGCCGAATCTGTCCGAACGTGCGCGCAGCAATCTCGAGATCATCCAGCGCGCCGTCGACGACGTCGCGCAGACCGTGGCGCGCATGGGAGAGTTCTATCGACAGCGCGAACCGCTGGCGTCGCTCGTGCCGGTGGATCTCAACAAGCTGGTGCGCCAGGTGGTCGACCTCACCCGCGCGCGCTGGAGTGACATGGCGCAGCAACGTGGCATCGCCATCGAGCTGCGACTCGATCTCGCGCCTCACCTCGCTCCAATCGCCGCGGCCGAAAGCCAGATCCGTGACGCATTGGTGAACCTGGTCTTCAACGCGGTGGATGCCATGCCGCAGGGCGGCGTCCTAACGCTTCGGACACGCCTGGCGCCGGACCTCGATCCATCGGTCATTCTCGAAGTCGCTGACAACGGCATCGGCATGGACGAAGAAACCAGGCGCCGCTGCCTCGAACCATTCTTCACCACCAAGGGCACACGCGGCACCGGCATGGGCCTCGCCATGGTTTACGGCGTCGCGCAGCGGCATGGCGCGACGCTCGAGCTGGAAAGCGAACCCGGCCGGGGAACGCTGGTGCGGCTGGTTTTCAACGCCGCGCCGGCCGCACCCGCGATCACCAGCGGCAGTCACAAGCCGCCGGTCAGACCCATGAAGATCCTGATCGTCGACGACGATCCGATGCTGCTCAAATCACTGCGCGACGCGCTCGAGAGTGATGGCCACGAGGTCACGGTGGCAAATGGTGGCCAGGCAGGCATCGATGCCTTCCTCGCGTCTCATGCTGCCGGCAAGCCGTATCCGGTGGTCATCACGGATCTCGGGATGCCGCATGTGGACGGCAGCAAGGTCGCGGCCTCGATCAAGTCCACGCTTCCCGGCACATTCGTTCTCATGCTGACGGGCTGGGGCCGCAGGCTGGTCGCCGAGGGCGAAATGCCGCCCGGTGTCGACACCGTGTTGTCGAAGCCGCCGAAGATTGCCGAGCTGCGCGCCGCACTGGCGGAGCGCTTCAAGGCGCCGCACTAGCGGAAAATGGGGACATTCCTATTTTCCGATCTCAGGAAAATAGGAATGTCCCCATTTTCCGCTAGTGCGAGTCGCGCGTGACCTTGGCGCCGCTCTTGCCCACGAGCACATCCAGATCGGCACCGAGATGCGCCTGTTGCACGTGGTCCACGTAGAGCTTGTACCAGCCACGCGTGGGTTGTGGCGCGGGCCGCCAGGCGGCATGCCGCTCGGCGAGCTCTGCGGCGCCGACGTCCAGGTGCAGGCGCCGTCCGGGCACATCGACTTCGATCATGTCGCCATTGCGAACCAGCGCCAGCGGACCGCCGGCAGCGGCCTCGGGTGACACGTGCAGCACCACGCTGCCATAGGCCGTGCCACTCATGCGCGCGTCCGAGATGCGCAGGATGTCGGTGATGCCCCGGCGCAGTAGTTTGGGTGGCAGCGGCATGTTGCCCACCTCCGCCATGCCGGGATAACCCTTCGGTCCGCAGCCCTTGAGCACCATGACGCAGTGTTCGTCGATGTCGAGGTCCTCGTCGTCGATCCGTTCGTGGAAGTCCTCGATGCTCTCGAAGACCACCGCGCGACCGCGATGGCGCAACAGGTGCGGCGACGCGGCCGAAGGCTTGATGACGGCGCCGTCCGGCGCCAGGTTGCCACGCAATACCGCGATGCCGGCTGCTGGCTTGAAGGGCGTGTCGAACGCACGAATCACCTCGCGGTTCCAGCACGGGGCGTCGGCGATGTTCTCACCCAGCGTGTGGCCATTGGCGGTGCGTGTATTGAGATCGAGCAGCGGCGCGATCTCGCGCATCACCGCCGGCAGACCGCCGGCATAGTAGAAATCCTCCATCAGGTATTTGCCCGAGGGTTGCAGGTCGACGAGACACGGCAACGCAGATCCGAGCCGATCCCAGTCCTCGAGCGACAGCGGCACGCCAACCCGTCCGGCGATGGCCAGCAGGTGGATGACCGCATTGGTGGATCCGCCAATCGCGGCGTTCACGCGGATGGCATTCTCGAACGCGGCACGCGTGAGAATCTTCGACAGCGCCATTTCTTCTTCGACCATCTCGACGATGCGTCGCCCGGTGAGCTGCGCCTGCCGGTAGCGACGCGAATCCACGGCAGGAATCGCGGCGTTGCCGGGTAATGAGACGCCGAGCGCTTCGACCATGCTCGCCATGGTGGAGGCCGTGCCCATGGTCATGCAGTGCCCCTTGGAGCGATGCATGCACGATTCGGCGGCGGTGAATTCTTCCTGTGACATGCGCCCGCCGCGCACATCCTCGGACATCTGCCACACGCCGGTGCCGGAACCTATCTGCTTGCCGCGGAAACGGCCCGACAACATGGGGCCACCGGAAATCCCGATCGTCGGCAGGTCGCAGCTCGCCGCACCCATGATCAGAGCCGGCGTGGTCTTGTCGCAGCCCATGAGCAGCACCACGCCGTCGATCGGGTTGGCGCGGATCGACTCCTCCACGTCCATGCTGGCGAGATTGCGGAACAACATCGCGGTGGGACGCAGTTGCGTCTCGCCGAGCGACATGACCGGAAATTCCAGCGGGAAGCCGCCGGCCTCGTAAACGCCGCGCTTCACGAACTCCGCGAGCTCGCGGAAGTGTCCATTGCAGGGCGTCAGCTCACTCCAGGTATTACAGATGCCGATGACCGGGCGGCCGTCGAACATGTCGTCGGGATAGCCCTGGTTCTTGATCCAGCTGCGATGCAGGAAGCCGTCTTTGCCCGCGCGGCCAAACCATTCCTGACTGCGCCGGTGGCGTTTTTTGCGATCGTCCATTCGCATGCAGCGTACAAAACGCCGCAATACGCGAACAATCATTTTCTCTTCGTGAGCGATATCGGCTTTGGCATGCCGAGCCTGTGCAACCTACGACGCGTTCCTCAGATCCACCGGGGCGCCATAACTACTCACCGCCGAAGTCTTCAGCGCGCGCAGCAAAACATTTGCTGCGGGCGACAACAGCCAGTCAGTGCGCGTGATGATGCCAAACGCGTCCATCGAACACGACAATGTCATGGGCAGGATCGCGACCATGCCGTAGGTGGCGTAGTAACGCGCGACTTCAGTGGGAACCACGGATATGAAATCGGTCTGCTGCAGCATCTTGGTCACGAACAGCAGCGACGCAGTTTCGATGAGCTGGTGCGGCGGCGCGAGCCCCGCTTCACGGAACATGAGATCGAACCGATGGCGCAATACACTTCCGATCGGCGGCACGATCCAGGGCTTCTTCTCCACCGCCGCCAGTGTCAGGCCCGATACGTTGAGCAGCGGGTGTCCCGGCCGCACTACGGCGCACACCGGTTCCTCGGCCAGCCGCTCGTAGCGCAACCCGGTCTTGTCCTGCCGCTCGAACAGGCGGCCGATCATGATGTCGAGCTTGCCCTGCGCGAGCTGCTCGATGAGCACGTTGCTCGATTCGACGCTGAGCTCGACACGCAGCTTCGGGTTCTCGCGCGCCACGATCATGATCGCCTGCGGGATCAGGCTGAGCGCCGGCCCGGTGATTGCACCGAGACTCACGTGCCCGGAAAGCCCGGTCTTGAGCGCGTCCACTTCCTGGCCGGCCTCGCGCAGGCTCGACAGCGCAATACGCGCGTGCCGGATCATGGTTTCGCCGTACCAGTTCGCACGCATGCCGCGCGGCTGGCGTTCGAACAGGGTCACGCCGAGCATGTCTTCGAGATCCTTGAGCAGCTTGGAAGCCGCCGGCTGCGACATGTTCAGCACCTCGGCGGCGCGATGGATATTCCCCTCGTCGCAGATCGCGGTGAGTAGCATGAGCTGGCGTGTTTTCAGGCGTGCGCGGATGAACCAAGGCGTGGGCGCGGACATGTATTTCCCCCGTTGTCCGAAGCTACGTATATTTGTCTGAGTATAGCTCCGTAACAATCTCGGGCTTGTTGGATATGGATACCAATCTCATGATGGGTCGGCCGCGGGGGCATGCGCGTCAGCGCGTTGGAGGGGTCATGGCAGGGGTCATTAGACAGAAACTGGCGCTGGGACTGATCGTGCTGCTCACCGCCTGTTCGGGCGGGGACAGGCCCGCCGCCGACGGCGCGGGCAAGCCCCTGGTGCTGGGTTTCAGCCAGATCGGCGCCGAAAGTGAATGGCGTACCGCGAACACCACGTCGGTTCAGACCGCCGCGCAGGAAGCCGGCATCACGCTGCGTTTCTCCGATGCCCAGCAGAAGCAGGAAAACCAGATCAAGGCCCTGCGTTCCTTCATCGCGCAACGCGTCGACGTCATCGCCTTCTCGCCGGTGGTGGAAACCGGCTGGGAAACCGTGCTGCGCGAGGCCAAGGCCGCGAAGATTCCCGTGATCCTCACCGACCGCGCCGTCGAGGTCAGTGACGACTCGCTGTTCGTGTCGCTGATCGGTTCGGATTTCGTCGAGGAAGGACGGCGGGCCGGCCGCTGGCTGCTGGAGCGCATGAAGGACACCCCGGGCGACGTGAACATCGTCGAACTGCAGGGCACGGTGGGTTCCGCGCCCGCCAATGATCGCAAGAAAGGCTTCGCCGAAATCATCACCGCGGATCCGCGTTACAAGATCATCCGTTCGCAGACCGGCGATTTCACGCGCGCCAAGGGCAAGGAAGTCATGGAGGCCTTTCTCAAGGCCGAAGGCCGCCGCATCAACGTGCTGTTCGCGCATAACGATGACATGGCGATCGGCGCCATCCAGGCCATCGAAGAAGCCGGACTCAAGCCGGGCACCGACATCACCATCATTTCCATCGACGGCGTCAAAGGCGCCTTCGAGGCCATGATCGCCGGCAAGCTCAACGTCACCGTGGAATGCAGTCCGCTGCTCGGGCCGCAGCTCATGGCGGCGGTCAAAGACGTGGCGGCGGGCAAGCCCATTCCCAAGCGCATCGTCACCGAGGAATCCGTGTTCCCGATGGAAGTCGCGGCGCAGGAACTGCCGAAGCGCAAGTACTGATCAAGCCATGCGCCCCTTCGGGAAGCTGGAAGATAGCCGCAGCGTGGAGGCCATCACGCTGGGCGATCCGCAGGGCCTGCAGGCAGAGGTGTTGACGTACGGCGCGATCCTGCGTCGCCTGACATTTCCCGTGCGCGGTCAGCGGCGCGATCTCATCCTCTCGTTGCCGACGCTCGGGCACTACGTCAACGACCGCGCCTACGTGGGCGCATTGGTGGGGCGCTTCGGCAACCGTATTGCGAACGCCAGGTTTTCACTCGATGGACGCGAATACGCCGTCACGGCCAACGAAGGCGTGAATCATCTGCACGGCGGCGCGTTGGGTTTCGGCAAGCGCCTCTGGCGGGTGCTGGCGCGCAACGCGAGCGACGTACCACAACTCGAGCTGGGACTGAGCTCCCCGGCGGGCGAAGAAGGTTATCCGGGTCACCTCGATGTCACGGCAACATTCGCGGCCATGCCCGATTCTCTGCGCATCACGCTGCGGGCGCGCACCGATGCAGCCACGCCGGTGAATCTCACCTATCACCCCTACTTCAACCTCGCCGCCGATGCCCGCATGCCCGCGACCGGCCAGTCGCTGCGCATACCCGCGAGCCACTATCTACCGGTGCGCAGTGGCCTGATTCCCACCGGTGAGTTCGCGTCCGTCGAGGACAGCACGTTCGACTTCCGCCGCGCAAGGCCTCTGGCGCCTCCCGATCCCGGCACGCATGCGCAACTCGCGCTGGCGGGGGGCTACGATCACTGCTGGGTGCTCGATCCTGGCGCGGATTGCACCTGCGAACTGCGCTCGCCCGATGGCGACCTGACGCTGACCCTGCGTGGCAATGGCCCCGGCCTGCAGTTCTACAACGGCCAGTTCCTCGCCCAAGCGCATCCGGACATTGGCAGCGGCGTGATACTCGAGCCGCAGGGGCTGCCGAACGCGCCCAACGAACCCGCCTTTCCCACTTCCATCCTGCGTCCCGGCGACGAGTATCGCGCCGAGATCGTCTATCACGTGGCCTCCTGATGCAGCGGCGCGTGTTCATCTCGGGCCTCATCGGCGGTCTCGGTGCCGGCACGCTGGCGCCCTCGTCCGGCGCGGCAGCCGGCGACGCGGGCGACGTGCGCATCCACGATCCGGTGCTGATTCGCGAGCGCGACACGTTTCATCTCTTCGGCACGGGACGCGGCATCGTCGCCTTCAGCAGCACCGACCTGCGCCACTGGAAGAAGGAACCGCCGGTATTCGACTCGCCACCGGCGTGGATCGCCAGCGTCGTCGACAATTTCCAGGGCCGCTTCTGGGCGCCGGACATCTCGTTCCATGACGGCGTCTACCATCTTTATTACTGCGTCTCCACGGGTGGCAAGATCCGCTCAGCCATCGGCGTCGCGACCAACCGGACGCTCGACCGGCGCTCCGCCGATTTCCGCTGGGTGGACCACGGCATCGTGGTGGAATCGGTGCCCTACCGCGATCTGTGGAACGCCATCGATCCGCAACTCATCGTCGCGGCTGATGGCACGCCGTGGCTGGCTTTCGGTTCTTTCTGGGCCGGCCTCCGGCTGGTGAAACTCGCAGCCGACCGGCTGCGGCTCGCCGTGCCACAGCAATGGCGCTCGCTCGCCAAACGCGAACGTTCGGTACTCATCGACGATGCCGAACCCGAGCCAGCTTCGATCGAAGCGCCGTTCATTTTCCGCCGGAACTCCTGGTACTACCTGTTCGCCTCCTGGGATCACTGCTGCCGCGGCGTCAACAGCGACTACAAGGTGGTCGTCGGCCGGTCGCGCGACATTGCCGGCCCGTACGTCGACGCCAGCGACGAGCGCATGGACAAGGGCGGCGGAACACTGGTGATCGCCGGCAACCAGCGCTGGCCCGGCATCGGTCACAACAGTGTGTACACCTTCGATGGCCGCGACTACTTCGTCGCGCATGCCTACGATGCGCGCGATCGTGGCTGGTCCAAGCTGAAGATCCTCGATCTGCAATGGAACGCCGACGGATGGCCGCAGGTCGATCCGCTCGCCCTTGGTTGATTACTTGGTATCTTTCCGCCCCTTCCGGAGTCCACGCCCATGAACCGCTTCTCGACTCGACGCCAGTTCCTCTCGAATGCCGGCCTCGCAGGTTTCGGTATCGCCGCAGCGTCCAGCTTCTCGCTGCCGGGTTACGCGCAGTCCAGTGGACGTACCGCACGCGCCTCGCTCGGCCTGGTCGCGCCGCGCGCAGATTTCAATCCGCGCCTGTTCGGAGCATTCCTCGAACACCTCGGGAGGTCTATCTACACGGGTGTTTACGATCCTGGCAATCCGCTCTCGGACAAGCGCGGCTTCCGCAAGGACGTCATCAGGGAAGTCGCCGACCTGCATGTGCCCATCATCCGGTACCCGGGCGGCAACATGGTTTCGGGTTACAACTGGTGGGACGGCGTCGGCCCGAAGAAAGATCGCCCGACGGTTCTCGAGCGCGCCTGGAACTCGATCGAGACCAACCAGTTCGGCACCAATGATTTCATGGACTGGGCCAGGGCCGTGGGCACCGAACCACTGCTGGGTTTCAACCTCGGCACCGGCACTTCCGAAATGGCCGTGGCCTATATCGAATATTGCAACTACGCCAGGGGGACCAAGTGGAGTGAGCTGCGCCGCTCGCACGGCTACGACCAGCCGCACAAGGTGAAGTACTGGTGCCTCGGCAACGAGATGGACGGCCCCTGGCAGATGGGTCGCCTCACGGCACGCGAATACGGCCGCAAGGCACGCGACATTGCGCAGCAGGCACGCGTCATCGATCCGGACGTGCAGCTCATCGCCTGCGGCTCGAGCAACACCATCCTGCCTACCTACCTCACGTGGGATCGCGAAGTGCTCGAAGAATGCTACGACCAGGTCGACGGCATCTCGCTGCACAACTACTTCGGCAACGAGCCCGAGCTCGCCGGCGGCAAGTCCGAGCGCTTCCTGGCGCAGAACCTCGACATGGAGCGGCAGATCCAGGAAATCACCGCCGTGGCCGACTACGTCCAGGGTCTGTACCGCTCGCCCAAGCAGCTGTGGCTGTCATTCGATGAATGGAATGTCTGGTACCGCGCGCGCAGCGCCGAGCACCTCGACGGCAAGGGCCAGTTCGCGCCCAAGCTGCTCGAAGAGGTCTACAACCTCGAGGACGCGCTGCTCACCGGCGGCTTCCTGAACACGCTCATGCGGCAGTCCGACCGCGTGCGCGTGGCCTGCCTGGCGCAGATCGTCAACGTCATCGCGCCGCTGGTCACCAACAGCAAGGGTGTGCTGCGACAGTCCATCTACTATCCGTACCTGATGGCGCTCAAGTACGCACGCGGCCGCATGCTGGATATCCGGGTGCAGAGCGAGACCTATCCGATCCGCGGCGCCGGCCTGCGCCCGGACTTTGCGCGCAATGCCGATGTGCCGTTCGTCGACGTGGTGGCCACCTACGACGCCAGCACGAAACAGATCGCGGTGTTCGCCCTGAACCGCGACCTGAATTCGGAGCGCGAGCTGGCGCTCAGCTTCGATGACGTCACGCCTTCGAAGTTGCTCGCCTGCGAGACCATCACCGGCCCCGATCTCAAGGCCTTCAACACCTTCGAGGATCCGAACAAGGTACTGGCCACGAAGCTCGATCCCGGCGCGGCCGGCGCGAAAATGTCGGTGAAGCTGCCGGCACGTTCCTATACCGTCCTGCACCTCGCCGCATCGTAAACACCGCATGACGACCGGGCCCACGCGCCGCGACGCTCTCAGGCTGATTGGTGCTGGCGTGACGGCGCTGTCGGCCCCCGTGGCGGGCGCCAAATGGATGCCGGAGCTGGTCAGCCCGCGGGCCACGTTTTTCCCGCTCGCCGATGTGCGCCTCGGCGAAGGCCCGTTCCTCGCGGCCCAGCGGCTCGACGCAGCCTATCTACTGCGCCTCGAGCCAGACCGCATGCTGGCCAATTTCCGCGTGAACGCCGGGCTCGCGCCGAAGGCACCGGTGTATGGAGGCTGGGAATCGCAGCAGCCGTGGATCGACATCCGCTGCCACGGCCACACCCTCGGCCATTACCTCACCGCCTGCGCCTGCATGTATGCCTCCACGGACGATGTACGCTTCGCGGAGCGCGTCGACTACATCGTGAGCGAGCTCGCGACCTGCCAGCAGAAGACCGGCGGCTGGCTCACCGCGTTTCCGGATGGCGTTGCACCGCTGACCGACAGTCTCGCCGGGAGGGACTTCGCCGGCGTGCCCTGGTACACCACGCACAAGATCCTGGCCGGACTGCGCGATGCCCACCTGATTCGCGGCAACCAGCCGGCACTCGACGTGCTGGTGAACTTCGCCAGCTGGATCGATACGGCCTGCGCCGGCGTTCCGCTCGAACAGTTTCAGAAAATGCTCGATCGCGAACACGGCGGCATGAATGAAGTGCTGGGAGACGTGTCCGCGATCACCGGGCAGGTGCGTTTCCGCGAGCTGGGTCAGCGTTTCTCGCACAACGCCTTGCTGATGCAACTCTCGGCCAAACGTGACCGCCTCGATGGCCTGCACGCCAATACGCAGATTCCCAAGGTCATCGGATTCAGCCGCCTGTACGAGCTGGGCGGCCCGGACCACTACTCCGACGCGGCGCAATTCTTCTGGAACGAAGTGGTGACTACCCGCTCCTTCACCACCGGCGGCCACGGTGATGTCGAGCATTTCTTCCCGACGACTGAATTCGAGAAGCACCTGGGCTCCGCCAAGACCATGGAGACCTGCTGCACGCACAACATGCTGCGGCTCACCCGCTCGCTGTACGCGCGCGATGCGCGCGCTGTGTATTTCGACTACTTCGAGCGCGCGCTCTTCAACGGCATCCTCGCCTCGCAGGATCCCGAGACGGGCATGAATACCTATTTCCAGGCGACACGCCCCGGTTACGTGCGCCTCTATCACACACCGTTCGATTCTTTCTGGTGTTGCACGGGATCGGGCATCGAGAATCACGCGCGTTACGCCGAATCGATCTATGCCCACCAGGGCGACACCCTGTACGTGAATCTGTTTCTCGCCTCGCAGCTCAACTGGCGCGAGCGAGGCATCACGGTCACGCAAGCCACTCGCTTCCCCGACGAGGACACCACGCGACTCACGTTCGACGCGCCGGCGCGACGGCGCGTCGCACTGTGGCTGCGCCAGCCGTCGTGGTGCCCGGTGATGACGCTCACGATCAACGGGCGACATCGGAAGACAGGCCGCCGCCCCGGAGGTTACGTCGTGCTCGAGCGCGAGTTCCGGCCCGGGGATGTAATAGAAGTGCGGATCCCGATGACTCTTGCAACGGACGGGCTGCCAGGCTCGCAGGATTACGCAGCACTGCGCTTCGGGCCCATCGTGCTTGCGGGACGCCTGGGGACGACAGGTCTGGCCACCGGCAATCAACTCATAGTCAACGAGCGCGAGTCGGGCCAGATGCTCAACGAGCCCGTTGACATACCGACCTGGCCCCGGCCGTTTTCGGAATTGCCGCAGGCCATCGAGCGCCTGCCGGGGGCACAGCTTGCGTTTGTGGGCCGCGGCTTCTCGGGCGCCGGACGCATCGAGCTGATTCCCTGGTTCCGCGCCACCCACGAGCGTTACAACCTCTACTGGCGCCGCACGGCCTGATTCCGCGTTTGGCGGCCCGCCGGCGCTCCAGACCCCGAAAACTCGTGAACTGGAGCGTTTCCTAGGGAAACCCGGTGTGATCCGCGTCACCGTGGTTTTGTCACATACCGGCCACTATCCCCTTTGTATCAATGGGCGTTCCTGCGCCCGGAGGGAGGCTATTGTGGCAATTCATAAAGTGCTGATCGTCGATGACGCGCGTCCGGATCTCATGAATCTGGAAAAGATCGTGAGCGCCGCGGGTTACCTCACGATCACCGCGACCAACGGCCAACAGGCCGTGGAGATCTCCAAGGCACAGCTTCCCGACGTCATCCTCATGGACGTCAACATGGACCATATGGACGGGTTCGCGGCCACGCGCGCCATCGGCGGCGATGCGGCCACCAAGGCCATCCCGGTGGTGCTGGTTACCAGCAAGAGCCAGAAGGCCGATCGCGTCTGGGCACAGATGTTCGGCGTGAAGGGATACGTCACCAAGCCTTACACGTCCGACCAGATCCTGAACGCCATCACGGCCTGCGCCTGAGGCGTCAACCGAACCGCGCATGAACCCCACCTTCGCCAACTCGCTCGGATTGCCGCCGCTGCCGCCGGAGCTGGCCGCGCTGGCTGCGCCCGCCACGCCGGAGGACCCGAACGAAGTGGTGCGCCAGGCATTTCGCGTCGGCCATATGCGCCTGCTCGCGCCGTTCGCCAAGGCGAGCGAGCTGACCGAGATGCCCAACGTCTATCCACTGCCGCGTATGCCGGCCAACATGCTGGGCCTCGTGAACCTGCACGGCCGCATCATGCCGCTGTTCGATCTCGCTGCGCTGTTCGAGACCGAGCACCTGCCGCGCGAGAAGCGCATGTTGCTGGTGATCGGCCACGGCAACGATGCAGCCGGCATCGTCATCGACGGCCTGCCGCGCCGCATGGCCTTCGCGCCCGAATCACGGATCCTTCCGCCCGCCCTGCCCGAAGGGCCGGCGGCAGCCATCGTCGCTACCTACCTCGCGGGCGACGATGCCTGGTTCGAATTCGATTACGCGCAACTCCTCGATCAACTCGTGAGCTGACACCATGGCCCTCCGCAACGTACTCGGCGCCCAGTCAATCCGGCAGAAGCTGCTGCTCGGCACACTGTTCCTCGCCATCATCCCGGTCGCAGTCACCTCGGTGATCGTGGGTCGTGAATCGCTGAACTCAGGCCGGGCCGCGCTGGAAGCGCAGGCACGCGAAGCGCTGGTTGCGCAGCGCGCCGCCAAGGCCGGCCAGATCACCGACTACTTCGATTCCCTCTCGAACCAGGTGCAGGTGCTGGCCGCTTCGCCCGACGTGGTCAATGCCATGCGCGAAATGCCGGCGGCCTACGAGAATTCGGTGATCAGCATCGCCGACCTGCCGACCGAGCGCGCGCGCCTCGCCAAGTACTACACCGGCGACTTCGTGCAGGAGTTCGAAAAGCGCAACACCGGCAAGAAGCTCGACATGGCCAGCACCGTCGCCATGTTGCCGGACCTGACGATGAACCTGCAGTACCAGTACATCGCGGCCAACCCGCATCCGCTGGGTTCCAAGAGCAATCTCGACCACGCCAACGATGGCTCGCGCTACTCCGAGCTGCACGGCGCGCTGCACCCGTTCCTGCGCACGGCGTTGCGCCGCTTCGGCCTCTACGACATCTTCCTGGTGGAGCCGCGCGGCGGCACCATCGTCTATACGGTGTTCAAGGAGCTCGACTTCGCGACTTCGCTCGTGAACGGGCCGTATTCGAAGTCGCGCCTCGGTGACGCGTTCCGCCTCTCGTGGGCGCTCGACAAGCCGGGCATGGTGGCGCTCTCCGAGTTCGGCGAGTACCTGCCCTCGTACAACGACCAGGCCGCCTTCCTCGGCACGCCCATCTTCGACGGTGGCAAGAAAATCGGCGTGCTCGTCGTCCAGGTGCCCATCGACAAGATCAATTCGGTGATGACGCACGAAGGCAAGTGGAAGGAACGCGGCCTCGGCAACAGTGGCGAAACCTACCTGGTGTCGGCCGCCGACGGCACGCCGCGCTCGGTGGCGCGTCTCGCCGTCGAAGACCTCGAGGCCTACGCGAAGAGCGTCGGCGATGCGGGCTTCGCCAAGGGCCTGGTCAGCGCCGTGGCCGCCAAGGGCACCAGCATCGGTCTCGTGCCCATCAAGACGCAGGCGACGGCGGATGTCTTCGAAAGAGGCACCGCCGGCTTCGGCGTGTACGAGAACTACGCGAAGGTGCCGGTGCTCGGCGCCTACGCCCCACTCAATGTGCTCGGCCTCAAATGGGCGATTGTTGCCGAAATTCAAAGTACCGAAGCTTTCCTGCCGGTGGTCGCGGTGCGCGAGAAAGTCGTGGTGTGGTCGACCGGCATCGCCGTGGCGCTGCTGGGTCTCGGCCTGCTCATCGCCTTCTCGCTGCTGCGTTCGGTCACGCGCCCGATCACCCGGATGCAGAACACCGTGGCCGCGATCGCCGGTGGTGACTTCTCCGCGCGTTCACAACTCGGTGGCGACGACGAGTTCGGCCAGCTGAGCCGCGCCTTCGACGACCTGCTTGACGACCGCGTTTCACGAATGGCCGATGCCGAGCGCGAAAACGAAGATCTCAACAACTCGGTGGTGCAGCTGCTGCAAGCCGTGGCGCAGTTGTCCAACAAGGACCTCACCGCCAAGGCGCCGGTCACGGCGAACGTGATCGGCACCGTGTCCGATTCCATCAACCTGCTGTCGTACGAGACCGGGCGAGTGTTGTCCGAAGTGACCAGCATCGCGGCGCAGGTGAAGCTCTCCACCGAGCGCGTGAAGCGCCAGGGTGAATCGGTGACCGCCACCGCCGCGGCGGAACGCTCGGACGTCGAACGCGCCAGCGAGAACCTCGCGAACGCCAACAAGGTCATGACCCAGGTGGCCGAACTGGCCGCCGCTTCCAACCGCGCCGCTGAGCAGGCGACCTCCTCCACAGTCTCGGCGCTCGGCGCGGTGAACGAGAGCGTGAAGGGCATGGAAGGCATCCGCGAATCCATCGCCGAAGCCGAAAAGCGCATCAAGCGACTGGGCGAACGTTCGCAGGAAATCACCGGCATCGTGAACCTGATCAACACGATCGCCGAACGCACACACGTACTCGCGTTGAACGCCTCCATGCAGGCGGCGGCCGCCGGTGACGCCGGTCGCGGTTTCGCGGTCGTGGCCGAAGAAGTGCAGCGCCTCGCCGAAAGCTCACGCCAGGCGACGCAGCAGATCGCGCAGCTCGTGAACAACATTCAGATCGAGACCGCCGACACTATCAACACGGTGAACAAGACGATTTCGCAGGTGGTCGCGGGCTCCGAGCTCGCCGCGAGGTCGGGCCAGCAGATGCGCGAAACGCAGCAGTCCACGGCAAGCCTCGTGGAGCTGGTGAAGCGCATTACCTCGTCTGCCCAGGTGCAGATGAAGATCACCACCGAATTGCGCAACCGCGTGCACCAGATCGGCGCCAGCACGGAAAAGACCGCCGCGGAAATTCTGCTGCAGGCAGAAGCCACCGCGGACCTTTCCAGGTCCGCCGATCGCCTCGTGGAATCGGTGCGCGTGTTCAAGCTCCCCACTACCACCCGCGCGGCTTAACGGAACTTAAGAGAGGACGTCAGGCAGATGCGAGGACAGGATCTCCTCACCGCGCTCGCCGACGAGCTCCACGGGATCGCTCCCGAGCTCGTGCAGGCCTATGACGCGGGCTCCACTGCGGAGCCTGGAGATGCCGCTCGCGCCGACGATGCCTATATGACGTCCGTCGCGCGCCTTTCTGAAGCCGCGGGATACGTCGGACTGGAAGGTGTGCAGCGTATCGCCACCTGCGTGCTCGCCAACCTGGATCACCTCGATGACAACGACGCAGACGCGCGCGTGCTGGTGCGTTCGTTTTTCACCGAGTGGGCGCCGCTGCTCGAGGCGCATCTGCGTGATGCCAATGCGCCGGGGCCGATCCACGCCCTGCTCGAGCATTTCAGCGGCAGCTGGGTGCCGCTGCCGCTCGAATCCAATGCACTCGAGGAACTGCGCGGCGAATTGCTGGCGGCCAGTTCCATCGGGGCGGCGCTGGACCAGGCCGACGATGCCGCGCCCGAAGCGCTGACCGCCGCCGATCTCACGCTCGATATTGGCAACGACGTCGACGGCGAACTGTTCGACGCCTTCATGAGCGATTCGCCGCCGCAGGCTGCAGAAGTCACCCAGTCACTCAGCGGCTGGATCGCCTCACCGGGCGCCACCGACCTGCTGCTGCACGCCAAGCGTGCCGCGCATACCCTCAAAGGCTCGGCCAATATCCTGGGCATCCGTGGCGTCGCCAAGCTCGCGCATCGCCTCGAAGACGTGCTGGAGATCTGCGAAGCCGATGCGGTAGCGCCGTCCGCGCACCGTTCCCGCGCCCTCATGGCCGCGGCCGACTGTCTCGCGCAGATGGTCGCCGCCGTGGCGGGCGAAGACGCGCCACCCGACAACACGCTCGCGGTCATCGAGATGATCGACGCGGCCCGCGACAACAATTTCTCGGCCGACGGCGCGCTGTCACAGCCTGCCATCGCGGCGCCGGATGAAGAATCCGCCCCGGCCATGGCCGTGCCCGCGGCGCGTTCCGAAACGCGCGCCATGACGCGTGTGCCCACGCAGCTGCTCGATGACCTGGTGCGCCTGATGGGCGAGTTGACCATCAAGAACGGCGAGCTCGAACAGGAATTGAAAGCCGCGTCGACGCATTCGCGGGAACTCATCGAACGTGACCGCGTCATCCAGAAGCGCCTGTTCGAACTGGAAAATTCGGTCGACATCCGCGGCGTGGCGGCGCGCCACAAGCTGCATACCGTCAGCGCCGCACCCGCTTCTCGGGGACTGGGCGCCTTCGACTCGCTGGAGCTCGACCAGTACAACGAAGTGCAGTCGATCACGCGCGCGCTCATCGAGGAATCCACCGACTCGCGAGATCTCGGCATGGGCCTCAAGGACGAGCTGGCCGGCCTCGCCGGCATCGTGCACCAGCAGCAGCGCCTGATGCGCGAACTGGCGCACCTGACTTCGCAGACGCGCATGGCGCCGGTCGAGACCATCGTGCCGCGCCTGCAACGCAACGTGCGCCAGACGGCCTTCGCCACCGGCAAACAGGCCCAGCTCGTCGTCGTCGGGCAGGAGATCCTGGTCGACGCCGAAGTGCTGATCCAGTTGCTGGATCCGCTGCTCCATATTCTTCGCAACGCAGTCGATCATGGACTCGAGAGCCCCGAGGAACGCGCCAGCCGCGGCAAGCCGCGCATGGGCACCATCACCCTCACGGTCAAGCGCCGCGGGCAGGTGGTCACGGTGCAAGTGTCGGACGACGGCCGTGGCCTCGACCTGCGCGATATCCGCTGCCGCGCCGTCGAGCGCGGCGTGCTGGCCCCCGACGCCATGCCCACCGACGTGGAAATCGCGCGCCTCACGCTGTTGCCAGGTTTCTCCACGCGCGACATGGTCACCGAGATCTCCGGCCGCGGCGTCGGCCTCGATGTCGTGGCCACTCGCCTGAGGGCACTCGCCGGTTCCATCGACATCCGCAGTCAGCAAGGCCTGGGCCTGACCATCGAGCTGCGCTTCCAGGCTTCGCTGGTCGCCACGCACGCGCTGTTCGTGCGCGACGGCGGCCAGGTGTTCGGCATCGCCAGCCATGCCGTGCGTCGCGCGGTACCCGCCGTGGCCGTCAACCTGGTGCGCGAAGGCGGCGCCCTGCTGGCGCGCCTGGACGAAGGCGACTACCCCACACACGAGCTGGCAACACTCACCGGACTCGCATCGGCGACCGCGCCGGAGCGCCGCAACCTGGTGCTGGTCGATACCGAGACCGGCCCGCTGGGCCTGCTCGTAGATGCCATTCTCGACGCCGGCGAACTGGTCACGCGGCCAGCGGGCCGTTATCTCAAGCGTATTCCCGGCGTGGCCGGCATCGGCCTGCTCGGCAACGGCAGCGTCATTCCGCTGCTCGACGTGGCCGAACTGGTGCGCAACCCTCAGGAGCAACACCTGCGCGCCGCTGCCGAAGCACGTTCACAGGCGCAGATGCAGCGCCGTTCGCGGGTGATGGTGGTCGACGACTCGCTGTCGGTGCGTCGCGCCATCGCCTCGCTGCTCGAAGACCATGGTTACGAAGTCGTGCTGGCGCGCGACGGCCTCGAAGCCGTCAAGTTAATGGATGTCACGCGTCCCGACGTGCTGCTGACCGATCTCGAAATGCCCAACATGAACGGCCTCGAGCTCACCACGCACCTGCGCTCGCGCGACGAGCTCGAGGGCCTGACCATCGTCATGATCACTTCGCGCACGATGGACAAACATCGCCGCCAGGCAATGTCCGCGGGCGTGAACGTCTATCTCACCAAACCATATACCGATCACGAGTTGCTGCAACACGTGTCCGAAGCCGTTACCGCACGCGTCGAGAAGCGCGTGGCTGCAGGCTAGGCCACACAAGGGATTTGTCATGAGTAACAAGACGCGCGTCCTCAATGTCCGGGTCGTTGGCTTCTCCGCCCCCGAGCGGCAGATGCTCAACTCGATCTTCCTGCTGTCGGTCGCACCGGCGCGGCAGATTGGTTACAAACTCTGGAATCCCGAGGCCGGCACGGCGCCGGACATGTACCTGCTGGACGGCGACAGCGAGAGCGCGGTCGCGAGCTGGCAGGCCACGTTCGCCAGCACCTCCGATCGCACGCTGGTGGTGGGCGCGAAAAACACCGATCTCGGCGTCGCGTCCGCGTCGCGCCCGCTGGGACTCAAGGTGGTCGGCGCCATGGACCGCCTGGCGATCGCGTTGGGCAATCGTGAACGTGAAGCGAACTCGCACGATGTCTCGGCCCCCACCGCTGGCGGAACCTTGCCCACCGGCGCGACCACCGGCAGCGGTGCGGCGCCGAAACAGGAACAGGCGATCGCACGCATCACCACGGGCATGACCTCACAACAGCCGGCATTTTCGGCCAGCATGAACGGCCTGGCGCCGATGTCGGCGGCCGCGAATACCATGTCCTCAGCTGCCAACACGATGTCCTCGGCTGCGAACACGCTGTCGTCGAGCGCACACGCGATGACCAACAGCAGCGCCGCGGCCACGCATGCCAACGCGATGCCCGCGTCGATGACGGCCGCAGCGCCGGCCGCGACCGTGTTGCCCAACATGACGCTGCAGCCCAACGTCACCCTGCAACCCAACACGCCGTTTGAAAAGTCGCTCAACGAAAAACCGGTCACCGAGAAAGCGGTCGACAGGATCCTGAGCGAGAAACAGCCCGACAGGGCGCCGACCGCTTCGGTGCCGACGATCAACCTGCAGTCGAGCGGCGTAACGCCACTGTCGCCCTCGGCGCTGTCGGCGGCTGTGGCGCCGACTTCCAGCACCAGCACCTCGCGCGTGAACCTGCGCGTGGTCACGACGCCGCCACTCGCCGCTTCGCTGCCGGCCGCCGCGCCGATGATGGCGAAGCTGGCGGATGCGCCGCTGCAGCCCACACCGACCATCACCACGCGTATCGCCGACATTCCGATGCAGCCACTGGTTGCACCGCCGGCCGCACCGACGCCCGTGGCGCCCGTGATGCCTGCAGCCACGCCGACGCCCCGTCACGAAGAACACAACTTCCGCGTGCTGGCCGTCGACGACAGCCCGTTGATGCGCACCTTCCTGCAGAACAAGCTCGCCCCGTACGGCATCCATCCGGAATTCGCCGCCTCGGGCGAAGAAGCGCTGTTCAAGATTTCCAAGCAGCACTACGACCTGATCTTCCTCGACGTCATGCTGCCCGGCATGGACGGCTACGACGTCTGCAAGATGATCAAGAAGAACAAGGACAACGCGCTCATGAAGGTCGTGATGCTCACCAGCAAGGACAAGACCTTCGACAAGATCCGCGGCACCATGGCCGGCTGCGATGGCTACCTGACCAAGCCGGTCGACGAAATGAAGCTGCGCGCGATCATCGAAAGGCATTCCGTTGCACAGAAGTGAGCGACAGGGACGCAGCGACATGACACAACGCGTACTCATCATGCGACACGCTTCCGGGCTCGTGAACCGGGCGCGGCGCCTGGCCATCGAAAAATGGCCGGAGGCGCGACTCGAAGTGCACGATCTCGCCGCCTACGGCAAACCACCCACGGATTTTCGCTGGGACCGTTACGCGCACATGCTGATCGACGACGAATACCTGAGGCGCGAAGGCCTGCTCTGGTTGTCGGATCTGCGCACCAAGCCAAACTTCCCGAAGATCGTGCGTGTGCCCAACGAGGCTGGCCCGCGCCACAAGCCGCCCGCCGAGATCCCCGTGAAGGCGCCGCCCCTGCCGCCGAAACGCGAAGCGAAAACCGCGCCGACGGCGGACATCAAGCCGATCCGCCAGGATGCGAAGGCAGCAAGCCGCCCGCAGGCGCCGGTCGACAGTCCCAGCATGGTCGCGCGCGCGGACGCGCGGCGCCTGGCCGATGCGGACGCGGTGCTCCGTTCGGCAGGCATAACCGGCTTCACCCCGGTCAAGCCCCTCGGCAGCGGCGCCACCGCCAATGTCTGCCTGTGCGAACGCGGCCCGGACAAACAACTCGTGGTGCTCAAGATCCTCAAGGGCGAAGGCAGCGCGGATTCCGACCTGTTGTCGCGCTTCGTGCAGGAGTACTTCGCAGCCTCGAGCATCGACAGCCCGTACGTCGCCAAGGTGTACGAGCATGGCTTCACCGACAGCCACGCCTACATCGTCATGGAATACTTCCCGGCCGGCGACTTGCGCGCACGTATCTCGCGTGATCGCCCGTCGGAAGAGGAAGCCCTGCTCATCGTGGGTTCGATCATCGCGGCGCTCACGTCGGTGCACGCCGCCGGCATCATTCATCGCGATCTCAAGCCCGCGAATGTCATGTTCCGCGACGACGGTACGATTGCGCTGGTGGATTTCGGCAGCGCGCGACGCGACGCGGACCCGGTGGCGAAGACATTGGCCGGTGTCGTGATCGGCACGCCCTACTACCTGTCGCCCGAACAGGCGCTCGGTGGCACGGCGGATGAACGCTCCGACCTCTACAGCGTGGGCGTGATGCTCTACGAACTGCTGGTCGGGCAACGCATGTACGCCGCCGGCTCACTGGTGGCGTTGTTCGAGATGCACAAGAACGCGCCGATTCCGAAATTGCCGGAGTTCGTGGCGCGCCACCAGCGCTTCCTCGAACGGCTGGTCGCGAAGAAGCCGGATGAGCGCTACAGGAGCGCCGCAGAAGCGCTGGCAGCCCTGATGGACCATTCGATGTCCGAGGCCAGGACTCCGGCAATCGCGTAAACGGGTGGGGACAGACTTAAGTCTGTCCCCACACATCCCCCACACATCCAAACTATTTCGCAGCGAGCGCCTTCCTGCGCGCTGCTTCGAACTCGTCGCCGGGATTCCACGTCGGCATCGCATCGGCCTGCGCGACCAGCCAGCCGGCGCCGAAGCCGATCATCGCGTCCTCGATCATTCCATCGAATACCCACTCATCGGTGAGCTCGTCGCTGGGCTGGTGATACACGTGCTCGGTCCACTCTTCGTGTTCGTGCTTGCCCCAACCCTCTGGCTTGCCGATGTAGTCATAGCCATTGTCGAAGTACAGCGCCGGCACGCCGATCTTGGCGAATGAGAACTGATCGGAGCGGTAGTAGTAACCCTTGTCCGGAAACTGATCCGGCACCAGCACACGGCCCTGGGCTTCGACCAGCGCCCTGGCGATCGCATCCAGCGAGGACTTCCCGGCGCCGATCTGCGTGAGGTCCTTGGTACGACCCCGATAATTCCCGCCGTCGTAGTTGATATTGGCGGCGATCTTGCCGGGCGCGTAGGTCGGATGCAACGAGAAGTACTTGCTGCCGAGCAGCCCCTGCTCCTCGCCGGCCACGAACAACATCATCACCGAACGGCGCGGCCGCTCGGGCAGCGCCGCCATGGCGCGCGCAATGGCCAGCAGCTGCGCGCAGCCCACGGCATTGTCCTCGGCGCCGTTGTAGATCTTGTCGCCGGTCTTGTCAGGATCGCCGATACCGAAGTGATCGTGGTGCGCCGAATAGATCACCACTTCGTCCTTGAGCTTCGGATCGCTGCCCGGCAACACGCCCGCCACGTTTGCGGTGCGCACTCGCGAGACCTTGTTCTCGAACCTGATCGACGTGCGCAGGTTCAGCGGCACCGGCTTGAAGCTGCGTTTCTTCGCAGCCTCGACCAGCTTGTCGAGGTCGGCTCCGCCAGCCTTGACCAGGCGGCGTGCGGCGTCTTCCGTAGCCCAGCCCTTGAGCTGAATGTGCGGTTCGCCCTCAGCCGGCAGCTCGAATTGCTCGCCGCCCCAGGACGACTGCACCACCTGCCACGGATAACCCGCCGACGGCGTGGTGTGCACGATGATCACGCCCGCCGCGCCATGACGCGCGGCGCTTTCGTACTTGTAGGTCCAGCGGCCGTAGTACAGGCGCGTATTGCCGGCGAACAATTTCGGATCCCAGTCTGGATCGTTGTTGAGCATCACCAGCACCTTGCCGCGCACGTCAACGCCCTTGAAGTCGTCCCACTTGTATTCGGGCGCTTCGATGCCGTAGCCCACGAACACCAGGGGGGCGTCCTTGATCTCCGCGGTGGGCTGCTGCACGCCGCTGCCGGCGATGTAGTCGTCGGACCACTTGAGTGAAATGTCACCGCCCTTGCCGGTGAAATCCCAGGTCGTCGGGAGCTTCGCGGTCACGCCGACCACGTCGACGGTCTGCTCGTAGCTGCCGTTTTCGCCGCCGGGCTGAAAGCCCAGTGATTCCAGCTGGCTCGCGAGATAAAGCCGCGCCAGTGCGTCGCCACGCGTGGCCGGACCGCGGCCTTCCAGTTCGTCGGAGGCGAGAAAGCGGATCGGCGCACGCAGAATATCCGGCGTGATCTGGGCTTTCGCCACCTTCGCTACCGCGTCAGGGATTGCGGGAGTGGCGGCCTGCGCGGCCGTGCTTTCGAGAATTGCGCAGGCAACGATCAGCGCTGTGCGGTGCATGAACTTCATCATTTTTCCTTTCGGACAAGTTCGAGACGAGGCGCGTCCCCGTTAGCGAAGTAAACGAGTGAAACGAGTGGGGACAGACTTAAGTCTGTCCCCACAATATTAATGGGCGGGGGGTTTTTCGGCGCCCAGCGAATCGAGGAAGGCTAACAAATCCGCGGTCTTCTCTTGCATCAGGGATTCGCTGGCGCGCGACTCGACATTGAGCCGAACGAGCGGTTCGGTGTTCGAGGCGCGCACGTTGAAGCGCCAGTCCTTGAAATCCACCGACAGGCCGTCGGTGTGATCGATCACCTCGGCACCCTTGCCGTACTTCGCCTCGGCCGCGGTCAGCACTTTTTTCGCATCGGGCAGCTTGCGGTTGATCTCGCCGCTCGACGGGAAGGCCTGGATGCGCGCCGCGACCAGTTCATCGAGCGACTTGCCCGATGCACACACCCGCTCGAGCACCAGCAGCCAGGGAATCATGCCGCTGTCGCAATAGGAGAAATCGCGGAAGTAATGATGCGCACTCATCTCGCCGCCGTAGGCGCCGTCGACCTCGCGCATCTTCTGCTTGATGTAGGCGTGGCCGGACTTGCTCATCACCGGCTCGCCGCCCATGCGCTTGACGATGTCGATGGTGTTCCACGTGAGGCGCGGGTCGTAGACGATGCGCGCGCCGGGCTGCTTGGAGAGGAAACTCTCGGCGAGCAGGCCGACGATGTAATAGCCCTCGATGAACGCACCCTTCGAGTCGTAGAAAAAGCATCGGTCGTAGTCGCCGTCCCAGGCGATGCCCACGTCTGCGCCCGACTTGCGCAAAGCATCGAGCGTCGGACCACGATTCTCCTCGAGCATGGGATTGGGCACGCCCTGCGGGAATTTTCCATTCGGCTCGTGGCGCACCTTGATGAATTCGAACGGCAGGTGCGGTGCGAGCTTGTCCACCGACAGTCCGGCGCCACCATTGCCCGCGTCGACCACGACCTTGAGCTTGCGCAACGCGGGACGGTTCACGTAGCCCAGCAGGTGCTCGATGTAAGCGCCGCTGCTGTCGAGCCTTTCCACCTTGCCCTTGACCGCCGCCGTTGCCGGCAGCTTGCCGCTCGAGATCATCGCGGCAATGTCCTTGAGGCCGGTGTCGGCACCGATCGGCTTGCTCTGCTCGCGCACCAGCTTGAGGCCGTTGTAGTCGGGCGGATTGTGGCTGGCCGTGATCATGAGGCCGCCATCGAGCTCCCAGTGAAAGGTGGCGAAGTACACGCCCTCGGTGCCGCACAGCCCGATGTCGACCACGTCCACGCCAGAGTCAGTGAGACCGCGGATCAGGGCCTGCGCGAATTCTTCGCTGGTCAGGCGGATATCGCGGCCCACCGCGACGCGTCGCGGATTGACGAAGGCGGCATAGGCGCGGCCGACCTGGTAGATGAGATCCGGGTTGATTTCGTCGGGGATCCGGCCACGTATGTCGTAGGCCTTGAATGCGGACAGGTTGATCACTCGGGGTTTCCTTTCGGGCCTCTAACTACCTTGGGCGGCTGGGGCACGGCGTGTGCCACGTGTTCCACCCGGCCCGCGGCCTTGATGCGCTCCACGAGCTTCTTGACATCCTGTACCTTGGCCTTGGGGGCCACGAGCACGGCATCGGCGGTTTCCACGATGACCATGTCATGCAATCCCAGGGCCGCAACCAGCCGGCTGTCGGCATGCACGTAGGAATTGACGGTGTCCTCGAGCAGCACGTCGCCACGCGACACGTTGCCGTGTTCATCGGCGGGCAACACCTCGTGCAGCGCCGCCCAGGAACCCACGTCATTCCAGCCGGCGTCGAGGGGCACCATGACCCCGTCGCTGGTCTTTTCCATGACCGCGTAGTCCACCGAATCGCTGCGGCATGCGGCAAAAATTTCCCGGTCGACGCGCGTGAAATCCGTATCCCGCACCACCGCGGCGCTGGCGCTGGCGCAGGCGTCGGCGATGTCGGGCGCGTATTTGGCGAGCTCATCGAGGAAGCGGCGCGCGCCGAACAGGAACATGCCGGAGTTCCAGAAGTATTCGCCCGAGGCGACGAATTCCCGTGCGCGCGCCAGGTCGGGCTTTTCCACGAAGCGTGCGATGGGTTTGACCGGGCCATCGCCTGCACCGCGACGACCACTTTCCACGCGAATATAGCCGTAACCCGTCTCCGGGGTCCGCGCCACGATGCCGAAGGCAACCAGCTGCCCCGCCTCGCCTGCCTTCGCGGCCAGGCGGATGGCGGCATGGAAAGCCCCGGGGTCACTCAAGGTGTGGTCGGCGGGCAGCACCAGCAGCAGTGCATCCTCACCCACCGTCGCCAGTGCCTCGTTTGCGGCCACCGCGATGGCCGGAGCCGTGTTGCGGCCCTCGGGCTCGAGCAGGATGGCGGTGGGCGCGCACTCCATTTCCCGCAGCTGCTCGGCCACGATGAAGCGAACGGGCTCGTTACAGACGACTATGGGCCCGCTGATGTCGGGGATACCCGTGAGGCGGGCGGCCGTCTCCTGCAGCATGGTGCGCTCCCCCGTGAGGGCCAGGAGCTGCTTGGGCATCAGCTCACGGGACAACGGCCAAAGGCGGGTGCCGACACCGCCGGAGAGGATCACAGGGACCAGTTTCATGCGGTCGACATCGTACAACCAATCAGGCGCCGCTGCCCTCGCCGCGCCCAATGGCGTAGTAGGTGATCCCCAGCTTCTTCATCATGGACGGATCGTAGAGGTTGCGACCGTCGAAGATAACCGGTGACTTGAGCTGTTTCTTCAGGTTGTCGAAGTCCGGGCTGCGGAATTCCTTCCACTCGGTGACGATGGCCAGCGCATCGGCACCTTCGAGTGTTTCACGGGCGCGACTGCAGAACGCGAGATCGGGCCGTTCGCCGAAGATGCGGCGCGATTCCTTCATGGCCGCCGGATCGTAGGCGCGCACCCGGGCGCCTGCCTTCCAGAGCTGTTCCAGCAATACACGGCTCGGCGCTTCACGCATGTCGTCGGTGCCCGGCTTGAAGGCCAGGCCCCAGATCGCGATGGTCTTGCCCTTGAGGTCGCCGCGAAAATGTTTCGAGATCTTTTCGAACAGCACCTGCTTCTGTGACTTGTTGACCGCCTCGACCGAATCGAGCAGGCGGGGTTCGTATCCCACGCCGCGCGCCGAACGCGCCAGCGCCTGTACGTCCTTCGGAAAGCAGGATCCGCCGTAACCGAGTCCCGGGTAGATGAAGTGATAACCGATGCGGGGATCGGAACCGATGCCGACACGCACTTTTTCGATATCCGCGCCGAAGCGTTCGGCGAGGTTCGCCAGCTCGTTCATGAAACTGATTTTGGTCGCGAGCATGGCGTTCGCGGCGTACTTGGTCAGCTCCGCGGACCTGATGTCCATGATGATGAGCTTCTCGCGGCTGCGCGTGAACGGGTCGTAGAGCGCGCGCAATAATTCTGTGACGCGCGGATTGTCGGTGCCGACCACCACGCGGTCCGGCCGCATGAAGTCTTCGATGGCCGCGCCTTCCTTGAGGAATTCCGGATTCGAGACCACGTCGAACTCGATGTCCACGCCGCGCTTGCCAAGCGTTTCGGCGACCGCGGCCCGCACCTTGTCGCTGGTGCCCACCGGCACCGTGGACTTGGTCATGACCACTTTGTATTCGGTCATGTGTTCGCCGATGGAACGAGCCACCGCGAGCACGTACTTGAGATCGGCCGAGCCGTCTTCATCGGGCGGAGTGCCCACCGCGATTAACTGGAACAATCCGTGATCCACGCCCTCCTTCGCCGAAGTGGTGAACTTCATGCGATCGGCCTCGATGTTGCTCTTGATGAGCGCATCGAGCCCGGGCTCGTGGATGGGAATGATGCCCTGCTTCAGGGCCTCGATTTTTCTGGTGTCGATGTCGACGCAAAGCACGTCGTTGCCCGCGTCTGCAAGGCAGGCACCGGTGACCAGGCCGACGTAACCGGAGCCGAAAATGGTGACTCGCATGGGATCCCTGAACGCGCACCCAAGGGCGCAAGGAGCGGGATTCTAGCGAAAACGCACTTCGTTAGGACCCTGAGCCGTTATAGGAGACCCGGAAGTGTGTGGCAGGTCATGCTTGCGGCCGAGGCCGCAGCTCGCGCACCTTGTCCTCGTCGGCAAGGACTGCGCCGCTGACTCGCGAGCCGCCGGACAGCCAGACATGGTCCTGGACCTTGTCGATCGCCTGGTATTCGGGGACCGCGCGAAGCAGGATTTCCCGGGCCCGTTCGCAATTGAAACGGATCGAGCACTGCGCGAGGTCATCGAGCACGTGCTTGATCTGCTCCCAGCTCAGGCTTTGTTCCATGGCGCGCAGGATGCGCGGATGCTCGGTGCCCGCCACATTCTTGCCGATCAGCAGTTCTTCGAACAGTTTCTCGGCAGGACGCAGGCCGGTGACGCGGATTTCGATATCACCGTCCGGATTTTTTTCATCGCGCACCGTGTAACCGGCGAGGTGGATCATGCGTCGCGCGAGGTCGGCGATGCGCACTGGACTGCCCATGTCGAGCACGAACACGTCGCCGCCCGAGCCCATCGAGCCGGCCTGGATCACCAGCTGCGCGGCCTCCGGAATCGTCATGAAGTAGCGAATCACGTCCGGGTGAGTGACGGTCACCGGTCCGCCTTCGCGAATCTGTTCGCGGAACAGCGGCACCACGGAGCCCGATGATTCGAGCACGTTGCCGAAGCGCACCATGCAGAAACGCGTGCCATGGCCGCGCTGGTGGAGGCCCTGCAACACCATCTCCGCGACGCGCTTGGTGCAACCCATGACATTGGTCGGATTCACGGCCTTGTCAGTGGAGATGAGCACGAAGGTCTCGACCCGGCATTCCATGGCCGCTTCCGCGGTGTTGTAGGTCGCGAAGATATTGTTGTGAATGCCCTCGATCATGTTGTGTTCGACGATCGGCACGTGCTTGTACGCAGCCGCGTGGTACACGGTCTGGATCGCAAACGTAGTCATGATCTCGCGCACGCGATGCTTGTGGTGCGCATTGCCCAGCAACGCGACGAGTTCGATGTGGTTGCCGTAACGCACATTGAGTGCGCGCAGTTCGCGTTCGATCTCGTAGAGCGCGAGTTCGGACACCTCGAGCAGCACCAGGCGGCGCGGCGACAGCGCCATGATCTGCCGGCACAGCTCCGAACCGATCGAACCACCCGCGCCCGTGACCAGGATGGCCTTGCCGCGGACGCAGGCGCAGAGCAACGCCGGATTGGGAGGCACCGGATCGCGACCCAGCAGGTCGTGAACGTCGATGTCCCTGACTTCTTCGAGGCGCGCCTGGCCGGAAACGATCTCGCCGATATCCGGAACCGTCTGCACCTTGAAACCCTGCGCCGAGAGGGTTTCGATGATCTGGGCGCGTCGGCGACGCGTGGCGCTCGGCAACGCGAGGAGGATGAGTTCGGTCCCATGCTTGCGACGCAGATCGAGCAGCATCTCCGGCTCGAGAACCCGGAAGCCGCTGACCCTTGCGCCCTGGACCTTTGCGCTGTCATCGACGATTGCGATCGGTTTGAACTGCGTGCTGCCCACCAGCGACGAACACAATTGCGCACCGGCTGCGCCCGCGCCGTAGATGATTACACGCTGCACGGATGTAGGTCGGATGCGCAGCAGCTCTCGGGCGCCAAACCTCGAGACGCCGACGTACAACAGCGCCAGGATGAAATAGATGACGAATAGTTCGACCGGATAGACGTTGCCGAGAGCGAATCGATCGATCGCATGGAGCATCAGTGCGGAAATTCCGGTTCCTATCGCAATGACACCGGCAGCACGTACACCCATGTAGCGAATGACCGCTCGGTAAAGGCCCATGTGCAGAAAGACCGGCAACGTCCCGATGACGGACGCCACGTACAGCACAAGCGCCGAAGTCTCGCCGTGCGAGAAACTTCCGTAGCGCAGAGTGAATGCCGTCCAGAGTGCCGCCGGCAGCGCCAAGGTATCAGCGAGCACCATGATCAACTGCTTCGAACGGCGTCCCAGGACGAGCGCGCTCCTCACCAGGTTGACCGTCTTGCGCTCAACGGCACGTACTCGCCGTCTTCCCCGTCCCCGCTGGGTTGTCGTTTTCATGCATCTTGCCTTAGAGCGATGGCTGCAAAACCGCGCCGCCGCGAATCCATGCCGGTGCTCCAGGAGCGGGACCGGGCTTCGAAGTTAGTTACCACGTGTTGAAGCTCGTTTATGCCATCTTTTCAAAGGTCTTTTGTACGATTTTGTATCTGTCACGACTGCGCGATTCCTCTCACCCTCGACAATGGAAGGCACGTTTTGCCCGATTTCGCTGATATGCGCCGCGTATCACTGTCGTATATCGCAGACATCAGGTGGACTGATTCTCAGGGCGCTTAGGTAACGCCCTTCACAGGCCTGCCGGTCTACGACGGCAGGTCGGCCACTCGCACGGTACAGAGGGAACGCGTGCCCAAATGGCCAGAATCGAAACACACCACATCGCCCGTGCGATCGAAGCGGGGATGCAGGTCAACGCGTTGATCGTCAGACAGTTTCAGCACAAGGTGCGCCCGCAGCACGGTGGTCACCGCTCCGGTCCGCAGGTTCACGAGATAGAGGGAGCAGTTTCGAAAGCGATCCGGGTAGGTATCGGTAATGAAACGCTCGCCGCGCGGCGACATCATGGGGTGCCCGTCAGAGTTGAGGCGCCGGGCGACGGGCTCATGGCTGTCCTGCTGGTCACGGAACAGGTAGTAGCCATCCCCACCCTCAAGGGTGCGCGCGTAGGCCAGCAGGGTTCGATCGTCCACCCATCCCACGTGCGACACCATTTCGTGCGTCGGCATCAGGAAGCGATCGCTGCCATCGGCATTGCAGGTGAACATCCGCGACCAGAGCCTTGCATTTCTGTCCACCCAGCGATGAAAGAAAAACAGCCGGGTTCCGGACGGATTGAACAGCGAGTGATGGAAGAAATGAAACGAGTCGCGCATCGATTCGTGCGGCTCGACTGAGCGGATTTCCTCGAGACTTATCGAGAACACGGTGCGGCCGTCAGCCAGCGAGAACACACGGAAGTCGGGCGGATCGTTGCAGGCAAATCGCTCGATTTCGATTTCCGCATCGTTTCCAAAACGCACGCCATAGCCATCCATGGCCTTTGCCACTCGCCTGAAGCAATACGAGGAAGCAAACCGGGCGTCCGGTGACACGTGGATCACGGGAAACGGCAGTGCCTTCACCTGCGCCCCGTTCGACGACACGATCCGTGAGGCTATCCGGCCATCGACGATGTCATTGAAGACACACTCCTGCCCGTCAACGCCGATCCATTGCAACATGGAGCCAAGTTGCCAGTCCCAAGCCTGCGTAGTTGCCATCGCGGAAAAATTGCTCCAGCCATCTCCGGAGAAAAAACCGAGCTCGCTGCGATCGCCAGGCAACACCGTGCGATTGCCGATGAGATTGCGATGCGCGAGCAATTTGCCGTTGTCCGGAGAGAACGGCGTCTTGTCGTGGAAGCCGAAGAAGTATCCCTTGCGCACCGTGACGGGTAACGCCGACTTCAGGGGCGCTTGCGGCACCAGGCTGAATGCGCGCTGGTACTGCCGCACCACCCAGGCTTTGAGTTCGGGGTTGTCCTTGACCAGGTCGTAGACGAGTTTCTCGAGCCTGTTCATTCTTCGTGCCAGCTGTCCGTGCGGTTGAGCACTTGGCGGAAATTGAGACCGTACGAAAGATGCTCATCGAAGCAGCGCAGGCACCGCGCGCGATACCCTTCCCAGTCAGCCTCGATCCTGTCCACGAGTTCGCGCATCTGGTCGGGACTTTCGAGAACTTCGCCGACTCCGTGCTTGTGCACGAATTCAACGAGACCGGGAAGCGGCGAGACAATGATCGGAATCCCCACCTTCATGAAATGCGAAAGTTTGCCGGAGGCGAGACCGATGGTGGACCAGTTGGGGCCGGACCCTTGCGTATAAAGCGCGACACCGATGCGCCCGCTGCCCAGCACTTCGTTGATCTGTGAATAAGGCACCGGGCTCAGGGAAAACCTGACCGGCGAACCCTTGCCGAGCTCACGCAGTTCCTGAATGTAAGGGTCGTTTTCATCACGCCAACCCGGCGAATGAACGACGCAGGCCCAGCCCGGCGGCAGATTCCGGGACTGGCTCACCACCACCGAAGTCCGGTAGTCCTCGCCCAATGTGCCCGGGACCAGCAGGATCCGCGTGGACTCGTCCAGCTCCATCCTGCGATGCATGAACTTTGACTGCAACGGCTGCGACGGGCCAAAGGGAGCATTCGGTACGATCAGTATCTTGTCGCGCGGCAGACCGAGATCCTCTGCAAGCACATCGCGCCGTTCGTCGCTGTGCTCGATCGAGAATTCGCTGCGATGCGCTGCGCGCCGCTCGAGGGCTTTGAACCCGCGAGCGATACGACTCTGCAGCTTCTCGCCGAGATACAGCTCCATCTGGTAGTTGATGATTCGCGTGGTACGGAACAGCGAGTAGAAATACGCCGCGAACAAGCCGCGGATGCCGCCTGCGTAGATGATTCGATGGCGCCGCCAGAACGTGGCGAGGATCCATGTGATGAACATCACCGTGACGAGCATGCGCGGCTCGCGTTCGGCGTCGAAGGTCCACGGCATGTAGCGCATGCGCACATTCGGCGAAGCGAACTCTGGCTGGGAAAAACGGCGGTTGCGTACGGCGTAAACATCAACCCGGTATCCCGCTTCCGCGAAACTGGAGATGGCGTTCAATAGACTGGTCTGGTGGTCCAGTGTGCCAACGGCTGCAAAAACTGAGATTCGCTTCATGTACGGATGTCGATCCAGGATTTCGGTGAATTTGATGCTTTGCGGTCGCAGCGAACCGGCTGCGAATGATAATTCGTCACGCGAGTCAGCCCGCGGGTTTGTTGCGAGCGGACGCGAGACGCAGGTGCAACGCCTGACGTTCGCCGTCCGAGAGACCGCCCAGCAGATAGTGTCCGAGAGCGAATGCCACCGCACTCAGGCAGAGTCCGGCCAGGTAGATTCCGCCGCTGAATTGCAGGCACAGCAACTGGATCCCCAGCGCAACCAGCAGGCTGGTGGTTAGAGCGAACATGTATCCTCGGGTCGGAACTGCCACCAGCCTCAGGGAAGCGTGACGCATCATGGCGGCCACCTGAACGCCAGTTCCCGCCGCCATACTCGCCGCGGCGCCGGTCAGTCCCAGCGACGGCAACAGCACTGTTGCCAGCACGGCTGCCACCGCGGCGCCCAGTATCGCGACCCATACCAGCGACGCGGTCTTCTTCTCCACGTGCAGCAGGTTGATGACGAGTTGGCGCATTGCACCCAGCGTCATGGCCAGGCACATCAGCCCGCCCAGCAATCTCGGCGGCGTAGCCGCCGCGATGCCAAGAAGGTCCAGCAACGGACGCGTGCCAATGATCAGCGTCAGGCTGCCGAAGGCGCAGAAGGACAGCGTCATCCGGATTGCGATGGACATGTACTCTCGCACGTCGTCGATGCGGTTCGAATCGAATGCGCGGCTCAGCATCGGGAAGAGCGTGGTCTGCAACGGTGAAGTCACGGCTGCGAGGACCGATGCCAGGGTGAAGGCCAGCATCAGGATGCCCGTCGATTCGGCCCCGAGCTGTTGTGCGACAAAGAAGAAAGGACTGCGCTCGATGAGCCAGACACTGGCCAGATACGGCAGGAACGGCAGGCAGAAGATCAACATGGAGCGGAACAACTGCGGGTCCGGGAGGCGAAGCTTCAGTCCGCGCAGCGATGGGTACAGCATCACGCCCAGGCGCAGAGTCGTGCCCGCAAGCAGCACCAGTAACACGAGTTCCACCGTGGGTTTCCACCACCACAAGGCCAGCACGCACGCGCCGATGAACAACAGGCGTTCGCCCGCATCGACAGCGGACATCAGGCCGAAGCGGTTTTCTGCACGCTGGGTGGCGGTGACGAACTCGTAGAGCGTGGTAAGCAGTCCGACCGCCACGGAAAGCACGAGCAACACCTGTTTGCCCGGATCGGCAAACGCGAGCTCGGCGAGGCGGGCG
>Ga0190270_10000090_pt1 | contig 40239 bp, 43 predicted proteins | sample Popmic320T_FD_133748 | JGI IMG/M metagenome (GOLD analysis project Ga0190270, IMG submission 133748) | Populus adjacent soil microbial communities from riparian zone of Weber River, Utah, USA - 320 T | ecosystem: Environmental > Terrestrial > Soil > Riparian zone | place: USA: Utah | collected...
ACCAGCGGGAGGAACGCGACGCCGGTCTTGATCGGCGAGTAGCCCTTGACGGTCTGCAGGTAGTAGGTCATCAGCAAGAACGCGCCGAACATGCCGATCACGATGATGCTGATCGCGAGCACGGCACCGCCGCGGCCGCGGTCGAGCAGCACCCGCAGGGGCAGCAGCGGTTGGGCGACCCGGGCCTCGATGGCGAGGAACGCCGCCAGCAGGATCACGCCGGTGACCAGGAGGCTGATGACGGTTGCCGAGTCCCAGCTGTCGGTCTCGGCCTGCGAGCAGCCGTAGACGATCGCGACCAGCCCGGCGGTCACGACGACGAGCCCGGGCAGGTCGAATCGGGGTCGGCTCGGCGTGCGGGACTCGGTCAGAGTGGTGTACGCGCCGATCGCGGTGATCAAGGCGATCGGGATGTTGAGGTAAAAGCACCAGCGCCAGTCGAGGTAGTCGGTGAGCACGCCACCGTTCAGCAGGCCGATCCCGCCACCGCCGGCAGCGATCGCGCCGTAGATGCCGAAGGCCTTGTTGCGCTCACCGGGCTCGGTGAACGTGACCGCCAGCAGCGACAGCGCGGCCGGTGCGAGCAGGGCGCCGAACGCACCCTGGAGTACGCGGGCGCCGACGAGCAGTTCGAGGCTGGTCGCGGCGCCGCCCAACGCCGACGCGGCGGCGAACCCGAGCAGCGCGATCAGGAACGTCTGCTTCCGGCCGGTGTAGTCGGCGATCCGGCCGCCGAGCAGCAACAGGCTGCCGAAGGCCAGCGTGTATCCGGTGATCACCCACTGGCGGTCGCCGTCGGAGAAGCCGAGGTCGGCCTGCAACGACGGCAGCGCGATGTTCACGATCGTGATGTCGAGCGTGATCATCAGCTGCGCAAGGGCGATGAAGGTCAGGGCCGCCCAGCGATGCGGGTTGGAGCTGGCCGGTACGGCGGGCTCCGAGCCGGCGGCGAAGTCGTGATCGGTGCGCATGTGTCTCTCCTCGGCGCGATTTCATCAGCTGTTGAGAACGAGTATTCATCACGCGATGGAATCGAGGCAAACGGCTATGGCGTACAAAGGCCGGATGTGGGTGCGGTCACACGGGAGTACGCCGGGGCGCCGATGCAGCCGCCCGGCGCGCAATCAGTCGCGGTCGGTCTCGACCACGGCGTCGAAGGTGTCGAGGACATCGTCGACTGTCGGCAGCTCCGGATCCTTAGGCGTCGGCCGATCCGCCTCGACCTCGCCGGCCGCCTCGCGCCTGGCCCGACGCAGATGGCGTTTCACCGTCGAAAGGGAGCACTCGAGCCGCGAGGCGAGCTCCTCCAGCGACTCGTCGGGGTGCGCGGCGCGCATCGCCAACACGGCCTCGTGATCGATCGGACGCCGGTCGCCCCGCACCCCGGCGGCGGCATCGAGGTCTTCCGGTACGACGGAGACGCCGAGCTCGGACCGAATCTGCTTGCGCTCGCGCGGTGTCGTACAGCCGACGAATCCCGCGACGTCGACCCGGGCAACCGCCGCGTACAGGCATTCGACGAACAACGGGCACGAGGCACAGGCGTCTCGGGCCTGCCGCAGGAGGTCTCGATATTCGGTCCAAACGGCCTTGGTGACCTTCGACCGGGCCGGCGGCGCGTCGAGCAGCGGGTGCAGGAACAGGTCGGGGTTGGTCGCGCATTCGGGCTCGACGGAATCGCCGGGCGGCGGTGCGACCGGCGTCGGTTGGATCGCGAAACGCATGAACTCCCCGAGCTGGTGTCGGTCAGCTCACCCGCGCTGACCAGGACACGGGCGGTCCGAACAAGCCGCGACTCATCCGGACCCTAGGTCACACTCGCTTGTGCGACCTAGTCGCCTCGGCGAGCGTACTCACAGATACATTCCTCCGCCATGGGCCTGGTCGGATTCGTTGGCCGGCCCGTCCCGCTCCGGATGTTCGCCCGGGCCGGCGGCCATGCCCGGCATCCCGCTCGGGAGCGCCCGCCGCATCTGTTCGAGCTGGGCGCGGGCCGCCATCTGCTGGGCGTAGATCGCCGTCTGGATGCCGTGGAACAGGCCCTCCAGCCAACCGACGAGCTGGGCCTGCGCGATCCGCAACTCGGCGTCGGACGGCGTGTCGGAGCTGAACGGCAGGCTGAGTCGCTCGAGCTCCTCGATCAGCTCCGGTGCCAGGCCGTCCTCGAGCTCCTTGATCGATGCGGCGTGGATCTCGCGAAGGCGGGCCCGGCTGGCCTCGTCGAGCGGCGCCGACTTCACCTCTTCGAGGAGCTGACGGATCATGTTGCCGATCCGCATCACCTTGCCCGGCTGCTCGACCAGGTCGGTGATCGACGGCTCGTTGTCGCCACCTTCGGCTGCGCCGGCACCTTCGACGGCCATGCCGTCGGGCCCGACGACCACCACCCGGTGGCCCTCGCCGGACTGCTCGGATTCGGGGCGCTGTTCGGTCATACCCGCCAGCCTAACGACCGGATCGTCGCGACCCTATTCAGCACTAAGACGTACGCAGGAGCACCTTGCCGACGTGGGTGCTCGCCTCGATGGTGCGGTGAGCCTCGCGTACGTCGTCGAGCGCGAACACCTGATGGACGACCGGGCGTACCAGCTCGTCCTCGATCAGGGGCCAAACGTGCTCCTCGACGCTCGCGATGATCGCCGCCTTCTCGCCCAGCGGACGAGGACGCAACCTGGTGGCGAGCACGGCACCGCGCTTGTCCTGCAGGCGGCCCAGGGACAGCTCGCCGGTGGCGCCGCCCTGCGCCCCGATCACGACGAGCCGACCGGCGGTGGCGAGCGCCTCCACGTTACGGGGCAGGTAGGCGCCGCCGATGTTGTCGAGAATCACGTCGGCGCCGTGGCCGTCGGTCGCGGCCTGCAGTTCCTCGACGAAGTCCTGCTGCTTGTAGTCGATGCCGATGTCGGCACCGAGCTCGGCGCAGCGGGCCAGCTTCTCCGGCGACCCGGCCGTCACGGCGACCCGGGCGCCGAACGCCTTGCCGAGTTGGATGGCCATCGTCCCGATGCCGCCCCCTCCGCCGTGGACCAGCAGCGTCTCGCCTTCGTGCAGGCCGGCCAGCATGAAGACGTTGGACCAGACGGTCGCCACCACCTCCGGCAAGGCGGCCGCGGTCTCGAGGTCGACGCCGGAGGGGATCGGCAGCAGCTGCTGGGCCGGCACCGCGACGCGTTCGGCGTAACCGCCCCCTGCCAGCAGGGCACAGACCTCGTCACCGGTCTCCCACCGCGCGACGTCGGCGCCGACGACGGACACCACACCGGAGCACTCGAGACCGAGGACATCGGAGGCGCCAGGCGGCGGCGGATAGAGCCCTCGTCGCTGTGCCAGATCGGGAAAGTTGACTCCGGCCGCCGTCACGTCGATCACGACCTCGTCGGGACCGGGCTCGGGGTCGGGTCGCTCACCGATCGCGAGTACGTCGGGGTCGCCGGCGCCATGGGATTCGACAACACGCATGGGGTCAGCCTGTCGTACTCGCGTTGGCGTCGATCAACCGGCGTACCGCGTCGGTGACGGCGGTGACATCGTCCGGGCTGCCGTCACGCCGGGCCGCGGCGTACCCGACGAGGAACGTCGTCAGCGGCGCCGCCGGCCGCGCGATCTCGTGGGCGGCGTCTCGGGCCAGGTTCAGCACCTGGTCGAGATCGAGGTCCAACTCGGTGCCCAGCTCCGACTGCACCGCGGCGACCCACTCCTGCAGCGTCATGAACCCTTCTCCTCTCGCGAGTTGTCAGGCACATGTGGAGCCCCAGGTCCATATGTGCCTGACAAGTCGGCGGGTGTGTCGATGTCGTCGGCCTCGTGACCGTGTACGGGAACTGCCCGCAGTCGCAAAGGCGCGAGCAGCTCGTACATGGGGGCATCGTGCCAGGTCGCCCGGGTTGCCGCCGATCGCCGCAGTGCATCGGCGACAATGGAGCAGGTCAGATGCTGCCGCCGGCCGTCGGCGTCGACGAGGATCGCACCGTCGCCCGATCCGATCGCGTCGAGCAGCCGATGTACAGTCGCCGCCCCGACGTGCGGTAGGTCGCCCGCGAGCAGCATCACGATCGGGGCGGTGACCGACTCCAGGCCCGCGACGACCCCGGCCGCGGGCCCGCCTCCGACCGGCTCCTCGCGGGCCCACACGGCGTCGACGACGACCGGCCGCGGCTCGCCGACCACAACCCGCTGCCGAGCGTCGACGACCGCCGTCAGTACTCGGTCCAGCAGCGACTGCCCGTCGACCGAGAGCCGCGTCTTGTCGACCCCCGCCCCGAGGCGACTCGACCGCCCGCCCGCGACCACGATCGCGTCGTAGTCGACCGGGCCTGCCACGGCGTCCGCCATGGCCCCAGTCTGGCCCGATCGCGTGTTTGAGCACGACCCGAGTCGGGGTAAGGCTCCGGTGAGGTCCGCCCGACCCGCTCACTCGGAGGCAGCATGATCACGCAGCCCGCCGGACGGATCGCCCTGTCCGTCCTCACTACCGTCGGCCTGGCCGCCGCAACCGTGGCCGTGGCGTCACCGGGCCCAATCGGCGACGTTCGAGACGTACGGCGAAGGCGTCAACGTCCCGTCCGACGCCGACATCACGCTCGCCGATCTGCAGGGGGTGGTTCCCGGGCGGGTCGGCGATCCGGCGATCGTCGAACTCGGCATCGATCTGCTCGGCGACCCGGATCTCGCACTGTCCCTCGACTGGAGTGCGCCGATCGCCCGGTGGTACTGGACCGTCGCCCGCGACATCAACCCGATGGCCGACGCCCTCGACATGGGCGCGGTCAACGCCGCGATCGGCTATCCGGCGGGTGAGGAGGACAACCGGCGCTGCGACTCGTTCGAGGCGGCGCTCAACTACCTCACCGGGTCGATCCCCGACGGCATCAACTGCACCCGGCCGGCGGCCTACCGCGGTGACACCAGCGACCTGAGCCGGTTGGGTTGGGAGTCGCTGGGCGACTGGGAGTACTGACCGGGCCGCTCGGCCAGACTGGGCCGCATGGCCCGTGACCTCGCGACCCTGCCGAAGGCGCATCTGCACCTGCACCTGACCGGGTCGATGCGGCCGTCGACGCTGCGGGAGCTCGCCGAGCGGCAGGGCGTGCCGGTGCCCGATCACGACGGCCGTGGGGTACGGGAGTGGGCGGCGTTCCAGGCCCACTACGACGCGGCGCGGGCGGTGATCCGTACCGCCGACGACATCCGACGGGTGGTCGTCGAGGCGGCGACCGACGACGCGGCCGACGGGTGCGGCTGGCTCGAGATCCAGGTCGATCCGACGTCGTACGAGCCGGCGCTGGGCGGCCTGACCGAGGCGCTCGGGGCCGTACTCGCGGCGGCGGGCGATGCGCCGATCCCGACCGGCGTCGTGGTCGCGTCGAGCTGGGCCCGGTCGCCGGAGCATGCCGAACGGCTGGCCCGACTCGCCGCGCGCTACGCCGACGACGGCGTGGTGGGTTTCGGGCTGTCCAACGACGAGCGCCGGGGCCGGGTGGCCGACTTCGCGCCGGCCTTTCGGACCGCCGGCGACGCCGGTCTGCTCGCGACTCCGCATTCGGGCTTCTATACGCCGGCGGCCCATGTTCGCGACTGCCTCGAACTGCTCGGCGCCGATCGGATCGGCCACGGCACCGCCGCCGCGACTGATCCGGCGACCCTGGCCCTACTCGCCGAGCGGCAGGTCGCCTTGGAGATCTGCCCCACGTCGTATCCGCCGCTCGGCGTGCACGACCTGGCCGACGTGCCGATCCGGAGTTTGCTCGAGGCGGGCGTTCCGGTCGCGTTGGCCAGCGACGACCCGCTGCTGTTCGGCGTCGGCCTCGCCGGTCAGTACGTCATCGGCCGCGAGGCGATCGGATTGTCGGACGACGAGCTCGCGGCTATCGCGGCCCACGGAATCCGCGCCTCGGCCGCCCCGGCGCCGATCAAGCGGCGGCTTTTGGCCCGAGTGGAAGACTGGCGTCGAGCGTCCGCCGGACGAGGAGGATCCCCATGCGTGTCGCCCTGATCCAGTTGGAGGCGAGCACTGACTCGGAACGCAACCGCGACGCCGTACGCAAGCGACTCGACGGTCTCGACGGCGCCGGGCTCGACCTCGTCGTGCTCCCGGAGGGGTCGATGCACGATTTCGGCCCGCCCGACCACGACCTCTCGGCCGCTGCCGAGCCGCTCGACGGCCCGTACGTCGAGATGCTCACCGACCAGGCCCGCCACCTAGGCGCGACCGTGATCGGGCACATCTTCGAGCGACACGAATCGGGCGGACGGCCATATAACACCACGATCGTGATCGGTCCCGACGGTGCGATCCGGACCGCATACCGCAAGGTGCACCTCTACGACTCGTTCGGATACGTCGAGTCCGATCGGCTGTCGGCGGGTCCGATCGAAACCGTGACCGTCGACGTCGACGGCTTCCGGATCGGACTGCTGACCTGCTATGACCTGCGGTTTCCCGAGTTTGCGCGGCTGCTCGTCGACCGCGGCGCCGACGTCTTCGCCGTCCCGACCGCGTGGGTGAGCGGGCAGCTCAAGGAGGACCACTGGGAGACGCTGCTGCGGGCTCGGGCGATCGAAAATACGGTGTACGCCCTCGGCGCCGCGCAATGCGGTCGGGCGTACGCCGGGCGCAGCATGGTGGTCGACCCGATGGGCATCGTTGTTGCGGGTGCCGGTGAGTCCGACGCCGATGTCGTCGCGGACCTGTCGGCCGACCGGATCAGCGCCGCGCGCAAGCGCAACCCGTCGCTCGCCAACCGCCGGATCGGCTCCGTGCCCGGCGCCACCTTGTAAACAGGGGTGTGCTCGACTGCGCACGCGGCGTGATCGCGTGGAATACTCGGTGGCTGGGATCGCGCTGGGCCGTGCGACCCCTCGCAACCGTGAGTCATGACCCGCTGACAAGACCGAGAGACCGAGCGATTTCGAAACATCACGCGTCCGCGAGCCACGCCCCTGGCCGGGCATGGGCGAACCCCGGCGTGCCGACAACGCGGGGCTACTCGGCTCCGTCCAATGGCGTCGGCCGAATCGATATCGCGGCACCGGGTGCCGCGGTACAAAACGGTGGCGGTCGACGGGCCGCCCGGCGGCCGACCACTTCGACGACAACGACCGGATTCATCCCGGTTCAGCCGCGTCGGGGGTTCATCCCCGCTGCCATGCGGAGCACGGCGGTGGCGCTGTGGTTTGCGGCTTGGCTCGCTGCCTCGGCCGCGGCCGCCACGTCGGTCGTCGGGGTCATCGATCCACCCGAGTGGCTGGCCGAGACCGGTGGGGCGGCGCTCATCGTGCTGTTCGCTATGGCCCTCACCCGTCGCTGTGGCGGTCGGGTCTGGCTATGGGCCGTGCTCACGGCGGGCTTTGCGGCGGCGGTACTGGTCGCCCAAGACCGCACCCTGTTTTCATCGGCGGCCGTCCTCGTCGCGATCCTGGGCGCCGTCCTCGCCGTCATGGCCACCCGGCCGGCCGAGACCTTCGGGCAGGTGTTGCGCGAATACATCGTCGCCCTGCTCGTGTCGATCAGCGCCGCCCTCGCCGTCGCCGGCCTGAATGCGCCCGTCGCGTCCGACCGCTTCAACCTCGTCGTGCTCGGCGTCAGCCTCCTCGTCGCGATCGGACTGGTCTGGCAGCTCGGCGCCGGCCTGCACGGGTTGGGTCGACGCGGGTTCATCATGATCGTCGTCGGCGCCGTGTTGATCGCCGGATTGCTCGTCTACAGCAGGTTCCTGCGCGAGTACGGGTCAGAGGCGCTGGTCAATCAGATCGACGACACCGTCGCCTGGATGAACGATCGGCTCGGCGGAGTGCCGCGCCCGGTCGAGGTGCTGGTCGGCTTCCCGGTTCTGATCTGGGGCGTGAGCACCCGCGCCCGGCGCCGTCAGGGCTGGTGGATGTGCGCCTTCGCAGCCCTCGGTACGGCGACGGTCGCGACCAGCCTGGCCGCGCCGACGGTGCAACCGGAGTACGCCGGCTGGTCGCTGCTCTACTCGGCGGTCCTCGGCCTCCTGTTCGGACTGCTGGTGCGCCGCGTCGACATCCTGTTCACCGGCGGCGGTGGACAGCGGGTCCGCCGCGGCGATGACGTGGAGGAGCAACGCCGTCCTGAGCCCGGTCGGACCGAGCCGCTGCGCTAGCGTCGGCGCCGGAGTTTCTGGCGCAGGGGTCCCCTACGCCAATAGGTTTGGCGCTGGGGTCCCCTGCGCCAAGCCTCGAGCATGCGAGGGAGTGTCATGGCCGGCGAGATCGTCGCGGAGATGGTGGCCAACGTGTGGCGCGTCGTGGCCGAGGAGGGCGATGCCCTGGCCGCCGGCGACACCGTCCTCATCCTGGAGTCGATGAAGATGGAGATCCCGGTACTCACCGAGGACGGCGGGACGGTCGCCGAGCTCCGCGTACAGGAGGGTGACGTCGTTCAGGAGGGTGACATCCTCGCCGTACTCCGATGACCGTGCGGCCGGCCCGACACCCGATGGGACAATGGCCGACGACGGGTCACCGACCCGTCCCAGGAGGGGTGCCGGAGTGGCCGATCGGAACCGCCTTGAAAGCGGTCGCTGGCAGAGATGTCAGCCGCGGGTTCGAATCCCGCCCCCTCTGCTCGCCAGTCGCGGCGCCTGATGCCCGCTGACCCCGTCGAAGGAGTACGCCCGTGTCCGATGCCGTCAGCCGTCATCGAGGCGTACGGGCGGTCGCGGTATTCGCCTTCGGCGGCCTCACCCTCGTCACCGGCGTCGACGTACTGGCCCTCGTGGTCGTCGACCGCTGGCGCGACGACAACGCGATCGTGGCCGCCGCGTTCTGGCTCCTGGTCGCGCTCGGTGTCGTGCTTCTCGTCGGCATGACCCGCTCGATCGTCCAGATCGTCCGCCAGCCGACGGTGCTCCGGCTCGACGCCAGCGGTTATCGGGTGAGCCGCCACTCCGGCGCCACCGGCGCTCGCCGGGCCGTTTGGACCGACGTGGAGCGAGTACGCCAGGACCAGCGCGACGGTCGGGTCTACGTCGTCATCCAGCTGCGTAATGGTGCCTCGACCCAGATCCCGACGCGCGCCATCGCGACTCCGCGTGAGGAGTGGATCGCCGACCTGGACGACCGGCTCAACCGCGCCCACGGCCAACGCCGCCTGACCTAGGAGCGGCATCTGCTTTGCTGCCCGATGAGGCGGCCCGGTAGCCTGTGGCCTCGCCGCCTCGCGCGGCGTGGAGGTGTCGCCTAGTCCGGTTTATGGCGCCCGCCTGCTAAGCGGGTTGAGGGTTTGTCCCCTCTCGCGGGTTCAAATCCCGCCACCTCCGCCGTCTGTCGGTCGTTGACGGGTTGAGCCGCCATCGGCAAAGAGCTTGTCCAGGTCTCGCCAGCGCCATGGCCGATGCATCCGGTCGACCTTGCGGGCCAGGTCGTTCGGCGGAACCAGGAGGACTGGGCATTTGGCGTGGTCGAGGCAGTAGCGGCCGATCGAACGCCGAAACCCTCGCAGTCGCCGACGCGGCTGCGCTCCCACGACCAGGAGATCCTCGTCCTGGAACGCGGCTTGGACCAGCACTTGACCGGGGGATCCGAGTAGGGCGGTCGGGCTGACAGAGACGTCGTCAGGAACGTCGCCCATTGCCTGGACGAAGGCCCTTTCGACCGTTCTGAGTGCATCTTGTTCGCGTGCGGCGACGAAGCGCTGGATGGTCTGCGACTGGTCAGTCGGCGGCGCATACGTCAGCCACCCGGCGGTCGCGGTCGTACGAATCTGCTCCCGGTCGGGCGGAGCTGAGAAGGCTCGCACGGCCAGCAGGTCCCTTTGCAGAAGTCGGGCCTGGGTGACCGCCGTCCGGAGCGCCCGCAGCCCGACTGGAAGGTCATCCACCCCGACGACGACACACGCGTTTCTCGCCATCTGGTTGTCCTCAGTCGGTTCGTGCTAGCTCCACGATCCTGGTGACGGTCAACGTTTCAGAAGTGCCGCAAGCACTGGCGTCGTGGGACCTTTGACTCCCGCTCTAGCGGGGTGGAAATCCGCCGGTGGCGATCGGGCCCCAGCGTTCGATGTGGACGCGGATCAGCGATTTGTCCTGTCGGGCCATGGCGTCGCGGTATTCGTCCCAGTCCGGGTGCTCGCCGGAGATGCAGCGGAAGTACTCCACCAGCCCGTCCAGCGCCTCGGGCATGTCGAGCACCTCGGCTCGCCCGTCGACTTGGACGTACGGGCCGTCCCAGTCATCGGAGACAACGCAGATCGACACGCGAGGGTCGCGTCGCGCGTTGCGTGCCTTGGCGCGGTCCGGGTAGGTCGAGACCACCACCCGGCCGTCGGCGTCGACGCCGCAGGTCACGGGCGACATCTGAGGGCGGCCGTCCGTCCGGTTCGTCACCAGCAGGCCCTTGTGGCGCGGTCGGAGAAACTCGAACAGCGCCGCACGATCGACGCGCTCAGCGGTAGCGATACGTGGCATGCGTCGAGCCTCTCACGGGCAACGTCAAAGCCCCATCGGCCGGCGATCGCCGCATCAGATGTGTTGCGTACGCACCAGATCTGATGCGCAGTTTTGAGGCTTGCCCGGTCGGTTCGTCGTTCGCCCGCGTCGGTCGGCATCGCAGCGCAGGATCACCCGGCCGCTGCCAGGGCCGAGGGCAGGTCGGTCATCGTCGTGATGACGCGGTCGGCGTCGGCCAGCCGCTCGGCCGGGGTCATGCCGGCATAGCCGATCACGGTCATGCCGGCCGCCTTGGCCGCCTCGACGCCGTGGGGGCTGTCCTCGACCACGACCGACGAGGCGGACGCGACACCCGTCTGCTCGGCGGCACGCAGGAAGAGGTCCGGGTACGGCTTGCCGCGCTCGACGTCCTGGGAGCTGAAGATCCGGCCGGCGAACCGGTCGTAGAGTCCGACAATCTTGAGGGCCACCTCGATGCGCTCGTGAGTGCCGCTGGATGCCACGCAGGTCGGCAGGTCGATCGCGTCCAGCGCCGCCTCGACACCGGCGACGGTGGTCAGCTCCGTACGCATCCGGGCGAACAGTTCGTCGTGATAGCGCCGTTCCAGGTCGGCCGGCAGGGCGTGCCCGAGCTTGGCCTCCACGACCTGTCGTACGTAGGCGAGATTGGTGCCCATGTAGCGGCTGACGGTCTCCTCGTACGTGGTCGGATCGCCGTACTCGGTCAGCAATCCGGCGAGTACGCGGTTGGCGATCGGCTCGCTGTCGACGAGGACGCCGTCGTTGTCCAATATCAGCAGGTCCACAGTCAGCGAACGTATCGTCCGGCGCCTGCTAGTCGGTGGCGAGTCGGGGATCGACGTCGAGTTCGAGGGTTTGCGTCTCGGGGTCGTGGACGCGCCGTACGTCGGAGCCGCGCAGCTCGGCGATGGCGATCTCGCAGGTGGTGGCGACGATGGTGTCCTCGATCAGGTGCCCGCCGTAGGTCTCGGCCGGCGGCGCACCGATCGAAAACTCCACGTGACAGTGGATGAACGGGTCGCCGTCCGGTGTCGGAGCGACGTTGCCCTGCATCGACAGGATCTCGAGCGGTCCGGCGACCGTCGTCTGCGTACGCATGTCCGGCTCGATCGGCCACCGCTCCGGAAACCGGACGATGTTGCGAACCGACGCGTGCCGCAGGCTGGCGACTCCACTGACGATCACACCGGCGCTGATCCTGGCGTCGAGCAGCAGTCGCTCCATCGCCGGCAGCACGTCCTCGCCGGGGCCGAGCCTAATCACGAGGACCCGGCCGAAGCTGGCGATCCCGGCGCGCGTGCCTGGACGGCGCCCCGGCGACATGTCGGCATTCATGGTGCGAACGGGTGGTCGGTGACGTCGAGCTCGGTGGCCAGGTCGGCGAGTCGGTGCACGGTCGCCGCCGCCAGCGGAACGCCGTGCTCGCGAAGGTCGGCGATCCGATCCGGCGTTTGGTCACCGGGCACACGGATCGGCGGATGATCCGGCATCGGCGTCGAGGCCTTGAGCTCGCGGATGTGGTGGTCCATGGCGGCCTTGAACTCCTCGACCGGCTGGAAGAGGTCGGGGCGTACGACGAGCATCGCCTGCCCCGTATTGGTCGGCGTGGTGAAGTCGGCGTTGAAGTCGACGACCGAGCTGCCGAGCGCCGCGCCGTTGAGGAGTCCGGCGAGGGCGCCGATCACGAGGTTGAGGCCGTAGCCCTTGTAGCCCCCGATGGGCACCAGGAAGCCTTCGGCGGACCGCTTCGGATCGGTGAGCGGCTGGCCCTGTCGGTCGACCATCCAGCCTTCGGGCATCGTTTCGTCGCGATCGGCCGCGACCTTGACCCGGCCGTACGACACCTGCGTGGTGGCCATGTCGAGAACCAATGGCGGCTCCTCGCCGGCCGGAATGGCGACCGCGACCGGGTTGGTGCTCAGCAGCATGTCGAGTCCGCCCCACGGCGGCATGTGGTTGGCGTTGCCGATCGCGAAGTAGAGCCCGATCAGGTCGCGCTCGAGCGGCATCGACGCGTAGACCCCGCCCGCGCCGGCATGGTTGGAGCGGCGCACGCCGACCCAGGCGAGCCCGCTCGCGATGGCCTTGTCGATCGCGATCTCGGCGACCTGGGTCATGACGACCTGGCCGAGGCCGTCGTCGCCGTCGACGAGAGCGCTGACCGGCGTCTCGCGGATCACACGTACGTCCGGCCGCAGGCTGTAGCCGCCGGAGCGCAGCCGCTTCGCGTACCCGGGAAGCCGGAGGACGCCGTGCCCGCTCATGCCGCGCAGGTCGGCGTCGAGCATTCGATCGGCGGTCGTGGCCGCGTCGTCGGGCGGCACGTCGCAGCGTTCGAGGACGGTCGTGACGAAGTCCCGGAGCTGCGATACGGGATAGCGGCTCGTCATGACTTTGCCCTCACTCGCCCGACCCCGCATTGCGACATCTGGTCTGATGTATCCTATGTGATCTGCCGACGGAGGTACAGCATGCCGACAGCGCCCGCGATCGTCTTCGCCAGCTTCACCCCGCGACCCGAGCGGATCCCGCAGCTCCGCGCGACGCTGGATGTCATGGTCGAACACACTCGCCGAGAGCCAGGCTGTCAGATCTACGACCTCTACGAGTCCGACGACGGCAAGCGGCTTCACCTGTTCGAGCGCTACGTCGACGCCGACGCGCTGGAGGCACATCGCGCGAGCGAGCACTACAAGGCCTATCGCGCCAAGCTTCCCGAGCTGCTCGCGTCGCCGATCGAGGTCGCCGTGCTGTCCGAGGCCGACGTCGCCTAACTCACGGGTCTTCGCCTGCGAGGCGGCGGAGTACGGCGATCACGGCGGAGTTGTCGGCGTCGGCGAGGTCGTAGTCAAGCGCCTGGTCGAGTACGCCGGCCAGCGTCCTGGTGAGTGGCATCGGCGCCCCGACCGCCGCTCCCTCGTCGAGCATCAGCCCGACGTCCTTGGCGTGTTGGCGGATCCGTGAGCGAGGTCGGTCGTGGTCGCCGCGAACCATGCGCTCGCCCCAGCCGTCCATCGCCTTGCTGTAGGCCGCGCTGTCCTTGAGCACCTCCAGCAGTCGGTCGAGGTCGAGGCCGGCCCGCTCGCCGAGCACGAGCGCCTCCGCGAGTACGAGTCGGTGCACGCCGAGCGCGAGGTTGACGATGAGCTTCGTCCGCGTGCCCGCGCCGAGCGGACCGACATGGCGCACCGACCGAGCCAGCGCCTCCAACACGGGTCGGGCCCGCGCTACGTCGTCGTCAGGCCCGCCGACCATGATCACGATGTCGCGCTCCCACGCCATCGCGCTCGACCCGCTGACACTGGTGTCGAGGAAGCCGATGCCACGCTCGGCCAGCGTCCGTCCGGTGCCGATGGAGTCACTCGGTCGGGCGGTCGTCGCGTCGAGGACGAGGGTGCCCGGCGCCGCGACGTCAGCGACCCCGCCCGGCCCCAGGCATGCCTCGCGGACGATGTCGCCGGTCGGCAGCGCCAGCAGGACCCGATCGACGCCGTCGACAGCGTCCGCGATCGACGTTGCGCCACGGCCGCCACGGGCCTCGTGCTCCGCGATCCGACGCGGGTCGGGGTCGTAGCCCGCGACGTTGTATCCGCGATCGAGGAGGGTCGCGGTGAGCGCCGAACCGAGCAGCCCGACGCCGATCGCGGCGACCCTCGGCAGCGACATGCGTCAGCCCACGGTCAGATCGAGCAGGTCGGCACCGAATCGACGAGCCGCCGCCTCGCGTACCGGTTGGGCGGCGGCCCGAAAGGCGGCGTCCTCGGCCTCGGTCAGCTCCCGGATCTTGGTGCCGCGGGCGGCCAGCCACTCCCGCAACTCGACCTCGACCCGTGCCGCCGTCGCACGCTGCTCGACGACCGCCGCTCGGACCGATGCCTGCAGCACGTCGCGGTCGGCGTCCGGCCACTCGGCGAGCTGCCGCGCGCTCGCGTAGACCCCGCGGGCTCCGTAGACGTGGCCGGTGAGCGTGACGTAGGGGTGCAGCTCGTGGATGCCGTACGCGACGAAGTTGGCGAACGGGTTCTCCTGTGCGTCGAGCTCGCCGTCGCGCAGCATCGCGATGCCGGCCGCGAGGTCGTTGGACACCGGTTCGGAGCCGAGGGCGCGGAACAACTCCTCGTGCGCCCAGTTCGGTTGCAGCCGCACACGCAAGCCCTGACAGTCGGCCGGGGACGACACCTCGCGGCTGCGGTTGCTGAGATGCCGAAAGCCGTTGTCCCAGTAGCCCAACGCCACGAGGCCGGTGCCGGCGCCGGTGCGTTCGGACAGCACGGCGCCGAGCTTGCCGTCGAGGCAGCCGTGGGCGTGGTCGAGGTCGCGGAAGATGTACGGCAGATCGACGACCGCGAGCGCCGGCACCCGGTCGGCGAGGTAGCTGGTGGAGAAGTAGCACAGCGTCAGCTCTCCCGACTCCACCTCGTCGAGCAGCGCGCTGGCCGGTCGGCCGCGGTCCATGATGTTGTAGTCGAGGCCGATCTCGACTCGACCGCCGAGGCCACGACGCAGGCCTTCGGCGATCCGGTCCAGCGCTTGGCCGTGCGTGCTGTCGCGCGGGGCGTAGCCACCGAGTCGAATGCGGCGCACCTCGTTCATCCGCTCTCACCACCTTGACGTGCACTGCACATTCTATACGATGTAGGAATCGTACGAATCCGGTGAGGAGCGTTGGATGCCTGCGATCGCCGAGCTCCGGACCCGGACGGTCGAGATCCCGCTCACGACGGTCTTCAGCACCTCGAACAAGACGACGACCGCGGCCCGGCTGCTGCTCGTCAACGTGCGCACCGACGACGGTGTCGAAGGCTGGGGCGAGGCGCAGCTCAACCCGACCTTCACGACCGAGACGCCGGCATCGGCCCGGGCCGGGGTCGAGGCCGCGACGGAGCTCGTCGTCGGCCGAGACGCCGAGGCCGTGATCGCGGCCGTCCCCGAGATCGCACGCCGGCTGGACCGGCGGCACGCCGCGCGGTGCGCCCTGTCGATGGCGCTGTGGGACCTTCGGGGTCGACTCCTCGACGTGCCGATCTACCAGCTGCTCGGCGGCGCCCGACGGCGGCAGGTGCCGGTGGCGTACCACATCGGCAACTTCGACGACGACCGCGACGCCGCCGACGCCCGGACCGCCGCGGACGCCGGATTCGGCATCGTCAAGCTCAAGGTCGGCCGGCCCGACGTGGCCGACGACTTGCGCGCGGTCGAGCGAGTACGCCGGGCGGCCGGCGCCGATGTCCGGCTGTTCGTCGACGTCAACCAGGCCTGGGGACTCGCCCAAGCCGCCGCCTTCATCGATCGGGCCAAAGACATCGGTGTCGAGGTCGTCGAGCAGCCGCTGCCGCAATGGGATGTCGCCGGGCTCGCCCGACTCAGCGCGACGCCTGGTGTCGTCGTAGCCGCCGACGAGAGCATGTACGCGGCCAGCGATCTGTTGTCGGCGTTGACGGCCGGGACCCGACCGGGCGGCGTTGTCATCAAGCTCCTCAAGGCCGGCGGTATCGACGGCGCCCAGTCGTTGCTCGCCTTGAGCCAGCTCAGTGGCGTCGCGCCATTCCTCGCCGGCATGTGCGGCGACTCCAGCATCGGGTCGGCCGCGCTGCTGCACGTCGCGGCGGCCGCCGTCGACCTGCCGCTCGGCACCGCGATCACGCCGCACTTCAGCCGCGCTGACCTGGTCGACAAGCCGCTCGAGGTGGTCGACGGTCACGTGCACCTCGACGCCGTCGACGGCCCAGGTCTCGGCGTGACCGTCGACCCCGCCGCCGTCGAAAGGACCGCTCGTCCGTGAGTTTTGAACCGGCGATCCGCGAGAAACGACCCCGGCGAGCGGATGAAACTCACGGACGACCGGGCCGAAACTCACGGACGACCGGATCAAAACTCACGGACGAGCAGCTAGAGGAGTGAGCGACGTGGACAAGAGGGTCGGACTGGCCGTCATCGGTTGCGGCACGATCGGCCGGGTGCGGGCCGAGCTGGCCCGGGAGCATCCGGCGATCGGCTGGCTCGGTCTCTGCGACCGCGACCCCGACGTCATGGCGAAGCTCGCCGGCGACACCGACGCGGACTATACGTCGGCCGACTTCCGCGAGCTGGTCGCCCGTCCGGAAGTCGACGCCGTCGTCGTCGCGACCGACGAAAACTGGCACGTCGAGCCGATCCTCGCCGCCGTCGAGCACGGTCACCGGCTGTTCATCGAGAAGCCGTTGGCGACCGACCCGGTCGAGTCCGCCACCGTGCTCGCGGCCATCGAGGAGCACGACATCGATGCCGTCGTCGGCTATACCCAGCGGTTCCGTCGTCGGTTCATCACCGCCCGCCAGCGGCTCCGCGACGGTGCGATCGGCGACGTGACGACCGTCGTGGCCCGGGCGTTCATGAACCGGATGGTGCCGCTGGCGACGCTCGAACGCACCGACCAACGCGCGACGCTGACACCGATGGTCGTTTCGGGCACGCACAGTCTCGACGTGTGCCTGTGGATGCTCGAAGGCATCGAGGGTAAGGAGCCGGTCGAGGTGTACGCCCGGTCCGGCGATCGCGTCCTCGGCGAGCTCGGCACGAAGGACAACACGCTCGCGATCATCACCCTGGCCGATGGCACGCTCTGGAACCTGGTGATCAGCTGGGCCCTGCCGATCGTGTGGCCCGGCGCCGTGTACGGGCTCGAGATCGGTGTCGTGGGTGAGGTCGGCGTACTCGACATCGAGGACACTCACCGCGATGTCGTCGTCGCGTCCGAGCATCCGCAGGGCCCGGGTTACCAGCCGAAGGGGTTCGAGCCAGGGCAGTCGCGACACGTCGACTTCGTCGGGAGCTATCCGCCAGGCGACTACGGCCAGTACGGCCTGTGGGGTCCGATGCGCGAGGAGACCGACAGCTGGTACAGCCGGCTCGTCAACGGCCGCGCGACCCAGCACGCGACGGCGCGGGACGGCCACCGCAACCTGCTGCTCACGATGGCGATCGACCTGTCGGCGAAGCTCGGACAGCCGGTCACGGTGCCCGCCGATCCCCAGGAGCTGAAGGCGGGCCTGGCCCGGTGAGAGTCGCGATCTGCTCGGTCGGAGCCGAGCTCGTCTCCGGCGAGATCGCGGACACGAACGCGTCCTGGCTGGCCCGTCGGGTCCTCGAGACCGGCTGCCGGATGATTGCGATCCTCGCGGTCGGCGACGATCGGCGTGAGATCGTCCAAGCCCTCGAGTGGCTTGCCGAGCGTGCCGACGTCATCGTGGTCGGCGGCGGCCTCGGCCCGACGTCCGACGACCTGACCCGCTATGCCATCGCGGACTTCGCTGGCGTCGCTCTGGCGCGACGGTCCGAGCTCGTGGACCACCTCACCGAGGTCTACGCCAAACTCGGTCGGCCGGTTCCCCCGGAGGCGCTTGCGCAGGCCGACGTTCCGGAAGGCGGCCAGGTCCATCAGCCGCTCGGCTCGGCGGCCGGGTTCGTCGTCGACACCGAGCGGTCCGGACGGCCGGTGCGCGTGCATGCGGTCCCCGGCGTGCCGTGGGAGTACCAAGGCATCGCCGACCGTGACGTCCTGCCCGATCTCGTACGCCGCTCCGACGGAGTCGCCCGGGTGACGCGCACGCTGCATGTCGCGGGCGCCGGCGAATCGTGGATCGGCAACACGCTGCGCGCCCTGACCGACCGGCTCGACGGGTCCGACGACGTCGAGGTCGGCTATCTTGCGCGGTCCGACGAGGTGCAAGTACGGATCACGGCCATCGGCCCAACCCCGACGGCGGCCCGGGAGCGTGCGACCGCCGAACTCGAGGAGGCATCAGCGCTGCTCGGCGATGTCGTGACCAGCGTGGATGGGCGCCGGCTCGAAGAGCTCGTGGCCGATCGGTTGCAAGCGACCGGCCATACCCTCGCCCTCGTCGAGACGGTGACCGCCGGTCGGATCAGCGCCGCGTTGTCCGTCGCACCGGGCGCCTTCGGGCGGCTGCGAGGCGGACTGGTGTCGCACGATCGGGATGGCGCCGCTCGCGAGCTCGGCGTGGACGGCCAGGAAGAGTCGGTGGAGGGCCTCGCGGTCGCCGTCAGACATCGGTTCGGCGCCGACATCGGCGTTGCGGTCACTGGCACGGCACCTGGCGATGGCCCGTCCGACGGCGAGCCCGGGACCCTGGCATGGGCCATCGCCGGTCCGGGCGAGGGGCAGCATCGCGAGAAGGCCCATATCGTCGGGGATCGAGAAATCGTGCAGGTTCGCGGCACCGCATTCGTCCTCGAAGCCCTGCGACGATGGCTCGGACCGATTGCTGAGGAGGCAGACCATGCCCATGACCGGTGAACCCATCTCGCTCCGGGAAGCCGACGCCCTCATCACCGCGGCCCGAAACTACGGCGACGAGATCGGGTGCGATCCGTTGACCATTGCCGTCCTCGATCCCGGCGGGCATCTGGTGGCGTTGGAACGCGAGGACGGCTCGGGCATCGCACGCCCCGACATCGCGGTCGCGAAGGCGTGGGGCGCGCTCGGCATGGGGTTCGACACCCGCGAGCTGGCCTCGCGTGGCCAGTTGGCACCGCTGTTCGTGGGCGCCCTCACCGGCGTCACGGGCGGCCGGGCCGTCCCGGCGCCGGGCGGCGTCCTGATCGGTGACGTGTCCGGCCATCGGGTCCGCGGCGCGATCGGGATCAGCGGCGACACTTCGGATCGCGACGAGGAGTGTGCCTTGCAGGCCATCGACGCCGTCGGCAGCCTCCGCCGCCTCTGACGAGTCCGCGAGTCCGCGAGTCCGCGCCCGCGAGTCGAGTGGCGCACCGTTGTCGCCACGACGGCCGAAATGCGACGACCGTGCGCCACTCGGCGGGGAGGGTTAGCCGGCCGGGACCGCCTCGAGCTCGCCCACGGTCGTCTTCTGGCCGTCGACCTCGGCCCACACCTCACAGTTCACCCGGTCGGCCTCGACCGACGTCACCCGACCGCGACAGGTCAGCGTCTGCCCGACGTACGCCGGCGCCACATGCCGGAATCGAAACCGGGCGATCCGTACTCGCGTCCCCAGCCGCGCCTCGAGGTCGCGGCGTGCCAGCTGCTCGAGATAGACCGCCTGCAACGGCCCGTGCACCGGCAGCCCCGCATGCCCTTCGACGCCCGTCGTGTAGTCACCGTCGTAGTGGATCCGATGGGTCAGCCAGATCGCGGCGCTGAACTGAAACAGGTCGACGGCGTCCGGCGTGTGGAGCTGCTCGGCCAGTTCGTCGCCCTCGGCCGGGAGTACGTCGGCCATGGCTACCTCAGGATCCGGGTGAAGCGCTCGCGTACGACGGTCTCGCCGGCGACGTCGTAGCGGTGCTCGAACGTCAGAAACAGCAACGGCCCGCTGTGGCCCTCCTTCTCGGTCAGGTCGACCAGCCGCTTGTGGCAGTCGACCTCGTCCCCGGCGACGAACGAGCTGCGGACGTCGAGCTCGGTCTCGCCGGCCATCGCGCCCTTGATCGCGACCGGCGGGATGTCCTCGCTGGGACTGCCGTCCGGCTCGAGCTCCGAGCGCGGCCGTAGGTGGTTGGGCAAGACCCGCAGGAACACGTAGAACATCGGCGGCGCCACGACATCGCGAAATCCGGCCGCCTGGGCGGCGGCACGGTCGAAGTGGATCGGGTCGGTCTCGCCAGTGGCGTAGGCGAACCGCCGGATGTCGCCGACGGTGACCGTGACCCGATGCACCGGGTACGTGCGGTCGGCCCACTGCCGGGTGGCGTCGGTGAGCAGCGTCCCCATCGGATCAAAGCCCCATGCTCTTGGCGATGATGTTGCGCTGGATCTCCGACGTGCCAGCGCCGATCGTGCCGAGCCGAGACTCGCGGAAGTGTCGCTGCAGGTCGTACTCCATCGTGTAGCCGTAGCCACCGAGCACCTGCAACCCGAGGTCGGCGATCTGCTTGTAGGCCTCGCACGTGTAGAGCTTGACGACGGCCGCGTCGCGCGCGGTGCTGATGCCCTGCTCGAACTTCCAGGTGTATTGCAGGAGCAGCAGCTTCGAGATCTCGACCATGACGGCCATGTCGGCGAGCTTGTGGCTGACGGCCTGGAACTTGCCGATCGGCCGGCCGAACTGCTCGCGGGTCTTGGCGTAGTCGAGGGCGTCGCGCAGGGCGGACTGGGCGGCGCCGGTACGGGCGGCCGCGAGGGACAGCCGCTCGTAGTTGAGGTACGCCGTCAGGCCGCGCCACCCCTCGTCGGGCGTGCCGAGGACGTTGACCGCAGGCACGCGTACGTCGTCGAACTGCAGCAGCGTCGTGCCGAGCGGCCAATGTCCGAGCGTCTCCAGGGGCCGCGCCTCGAGGCCCGGCGACGTCGTGTCGACGAGGATGTTGGTGATCCCGTGATGACGGTCGTCGCCGCGGCTGGTCCGCGTCACGACCAGCACGTAGTCGCTGACTCTGAAGCCCGACGTAAAGACCTTCTGCCCGTTGATCACGTAGTCGTCGCCGTCTCGGACCGCCGTCGTCGTGATCGACGCGGCGTCGGAGCCGGAGCCCGGCTCGGTCAGCGCGAAGCAGATCGACCACTCGCCGGCCGCGATGCGGGGCAGGAAGCGCGCTTGCTGCTCCGGCGTGCCGTCGCGGCCGATCGCGTAGCCGCCCCAGGTGAGCGCCCGAAACAGCCAGAAGGCCAGGTCGAGGAAGCTCTTGCCGACCTCTTCGAGCAGGATCGCGACCTCGGTCGCGCCGGCGCCGGAGCCACCGTGAGCCTCGGCGATGTTGAGCCCGAGCCAGCCCTGCTTGGCCATTGCGTGGTACGCCTCGGTCGGCGGCCGATGGTCGCGGTCGCAGGCCCGGACGTACTCGGTCGTGATCTCCCGGTCGCAAAACGTCCGGACCGTGTCGCGGAAGGCCGCCTGCTCCGACGTCAGGGACAGGTCCACGACAGCCTCCACATAGATCCGACCGGAGTCAGGACTGCTTGATGACGACCTTCATGACCTCGTCGGCCCGCTCGTCGATCAGGCGCAGCGCCTCGGGGACGTCCTCGATGCCGACCGTGTGGGTGATCAGCTCGTGCGGCCGCAGCGAGCCGTCGGCGATCCGGTCGATGACCGGTGCGAACGTGCGCGGGTGCCCGTGGGACCCGATCACGGTCTGCTCGCGCTTTTTCACCTCGGCGACCGGGAACGGGAAGCTGCTGTCCTCGAACGAGCCGAGGATGACGATCCGTCCCCGCGGCGCGGTCAGCCGCTGGGCCGTCGCCGCCGTCGCGTGTTGGGCGCCGCCGACCGCCTCGATCGCCACGTCGACGCCGTAGCCCCCGGACCACTCGAGCACGGCGGCCTCGAGGTCGGGTGCGTCGGCCCGCAGCACCTGTTCGGCGCCGAGGTCGCGGGCCTTGGCGAGCCGATAGTCGACCAGGTCGATCACGAGGACCTTCGCACCACGGATTCGGCTGTGCAGCATCGCACCGAGGCCGATAGGTCCGGCGCCCACGATCAGGACCCGCTCGCCTTCGCGTACCTGGCCGCGTTCGACGGCGCCTTCGTAGGAGATCGCGAGCGGCTGGACGAGGGCGCCCTCCTCGGCGGCGAGCGTCGGCGGCAGCGGATAGACCTGGTCGGCCGGGACCGCTACGTACTCCGCCATCCCGCCGGGCAGGTCGGCGGCCTCGCCGAGGACGCGGTAGTTGGGGCAGATGTTGGGCAGCCCGGCCACGCAGTAGCGGCACGTCCCGCAGCAGATGTTCGGCTCGATGCAGACCAGCGTGCCCACGATGCCGTCCGCGACCCCCGCACCGACCTTAGAGACCGTGCCGGCGCACTCGTGGCCGAGGATCGCCGGCGGCTTGATCCAGGGATGGACGCCGCGATAGGCGCTGAGGTCGGAGCCGCAGATCGACGTGGCGGCGACGTGAACGATCACCTCACCCGGACCCGGCTGCGGCACGTCACGGGTCACGATCTCGATCTCGCCGGGGGCCGCCAGCAAAACGGCACGCATGCTGGCGGCGCTCACGAGGCGTTCACCTGGTAGTCCGGAGCCTGGCCGCCGAGCACTTTGATGATCTGATTGGCCGCCTTGGTCTGCGACTCCGCCAGTGCGGCGTCGGAGTAGAACGCCATGTGCGGTGTCGCCAGCAGACCGGATACGCCGTCGAGCTTCGCCGCGTCGACCGGCTCGGTCTCGAACACGTCGAGTGCGGCCGCCCGAATACTCCGGTCGCGGAGCGCGTCGAGCAGGTCGTCGAGCACGACCAGCGGGCCGCGCGAGGTGTTGACCAGAACGGCGTCGGACGCCATCGCGGCCAGCCGATCGGCGTTGATCAGCCCGCGCGTCTGCGGCAGGAGCGGACAATGCAGGGTCACCGCGTCCGACGTCGAAAGCAGCTCGTCGAGGTCGACGACCTTGACTCCCGCAAGCTCGGTGACGAAGGGATCATGGCCGACGAGCTGAGCTCCGAACGGGCCCATCAGCTCGGCGACGCGGCGCCCGATCCGGCCGAGGCCGACGACGCCGATGGTGGTGTCGGACAGCCGCTTGATGGGTCGGAGCTTGTCGATGCCCCAGCCGCCGCCCCGCAGGACGGCCTCACCGTCGGGCAGCCGCCGCAAGAGCGCGAGTGTCATCGCGACCGCGTGCGCGGCGACCTCCTCGACGCAATAGTCGGGCACGTTGGTCACCGCGATACCGCGCTCGCGGGCGGCGTCGAGGTCGATGTTGTCGACGCCGATGCCGTAGCGCGCGATGATCCGGCACCGCTCGAGCCGGCTCATCGCCTCGGCGTCGATTGGAAAGTACGTGTTGAGCAGCGCATCGGCGTCGGCCGCGCGAGCCAGGACGGTCTCCCGATCACCGGACGCCACCTCGAGGTCGGCGTCAGCCGCGGCGAGCAGCCCGCGCTCGAGATCGACCGAAGGGAAGACCTGGTCGGTGACGACGATCCGATAGCGGGCCATCGGCCTCACCGTCCCTGCTGCGCAAACCGTGCATCGTACATGATGTACGGTAGCAGGTCTTTTAGTCCTCTGGGAGGTCGGGTTGGCTATCGACGGTCTTGTGGATGTGGTCGAGGATGGTCGAGCGGGCTGCCGCGGCGTCGCCGCCTCGCACCGCCTCGAGCAGCCGTCGATGCTGGGCGTTGGCTTCCGCGAAGCCTCGGGTACCTCGGGTCAGCGCGACCAGGATGTAGAGCGTCGCGCTGTCTTGCAGCGACTCGACGATCGCCGCGAGCCGGGGGGATTTCGCCGCCTGGGTGAACACCCGGTGGAAGCGATGGTTGAGATCGATCCAGGTCACCGGATCCTGTTCGGAGTCGGCCACGTCGAGGATGGCGGCTGCCTCGGTGAGGTCGTCCTCGGTGATATGGGCGATCGCGAGCTCGACGATCTCGGGCTCCAGCAGCTGGCGAAGTCGGTAGATCTCCTCGACCTCGGCATGGGTCGGGCTATGGACGATGGCGCCGCGATGGGCGTCCAGCCGGATCAGGCCTTCGGCCGCGAGATCTCGCAGGGCCTCTCGTACCGGCGTCGTGCTGACCCGCATCTGCTGGGCCAGGTCGGCCTGCACCAGTCGCTCCCCACCGGCGACCTGCCCGGTGAGAATCGCGCGGCGCAGTGTGTCTCGGACCAACTGGTGGGCTGTCCGGCGTTCATCGGCTCCGATCGCCAGGCTCACGGTCAGCGCCTCCCTCCGACCGTATCGCAGACTTGACACGTTCCATGACGCATTCTATCTGGTCCAGGACCGACATACGGTGTACGGGAGACCGCCGCGGTACATGTCACACGGCTCCTGCCGGGGGGTCACCGCTCTGAGCAGGGCGTTTGCCGCGCTCGAAGGTCTTGGTCATGTATGATGTAACATGTCTGAACGACCGACCGCTGCGGCCCGCGGTCACGAGGAGCCGAGATGCCAGACGGCCACCGCCACCGCGATCGACTGGGTGTGGCGGTCGTGGGCGCCGGTCGGATGGGCACCCATCGGGCTCGGCTGGCCGCGAGTCATCCCGCCGTCGGATTTCTGGCCGTCGCCGACGTCGACGCGGAGCGGGCCCGCGATCTGGGTGCCCAGACCGATGCTGACGTAGTCTCCGCCGATCCCGACGAGGTCATTGCCAACCCGCGGGTCGACAGCGTGGTGGTCTCGACGCCGGAGCCGAAGCATGCGGCGCCGGCGATTGCGGCGATCCGCGCCGCCAAGTCGGTGCTGATCGAGAAGCCGCTCGCGACGACCCGAGAGGACGCCGACGCGATCATCGCTGCCGCCCACGAACACGACGCCCTCGTCCGGGTGGGTTATAGCCAACGCTTCCGGCGCGACATCTTCCTCGGTAAGCGCTACATCGACGAGGGTCGACTCGGCCGAGTCGTCGGCGGTGCCAATCGGGTGCTCAACTCACGGGCCCAGGCGTTCGCGATTCTCGAGCGCGCCCACGTGAGCCCCGTCGTCGACGTCCTGACGTACTGGCTGGACGTCGTCGGTTGGTACCTCGAGGGCAACCCGCCCGTGGAGGTCTACGCCGCCGGGCACGGCACGGCGCTCCGCGAGCATGCTGGCGCTGACGGCCTCGACGACCTGACGACCGCCGTCGTACGGCATGCCGACGGCGCGGTCGTCTCGTACACGATCTGCTACTCACTGCCGGCCGACTACCCCACGCTCGGCCAGGGCACCAGGCTCGAGGTGATAGGGACCGACGGGGCGCTGCTGCTGGATCTCGACAACCGGCACAACGTGCTCGTCAGCGACCACGGGGTCGCGCACCCCTATGTCAAGGACCACACCAAGACGGTGGGGTACGTCGGCTCCACCACGTCGGGCGACTGGGCGCTCGGGCGGATGTTCGGTCCGCTGGCCGACGAGACCCGCTCCTGGCTCGACCACCTCGCCACCGGGTCGGAGCTGCATATCACCACACCTGAACAGGCGCGCTGGGCACTCGAAGTCGCCCTCGCCATGGAGACCGCGACCGCGTCCGGCAAGCCGGAACCCGTCAACCCGGTCTCCGCCCCACCGCTGCGATAGGAGGCCGGATGGACACGATCGACGTGGGAGTTATCGGCACGGGCTGGTGCGGCGGCATCCGAGCGCGGACCGCTGCGGCGAGTCCTCTGGTCGGCGGCCTGCATCTGGCGGAGGTCGACACCGCGCGGCTCGAGGACATGGCCAAGGCGACCCGAGCCGTGACGGCGACCACCGACTACCGCGAGCTCCTCGCCGCCGACCGGATTGACGCGCTGATGGTCTCGGCCACCCCGGAGACGACGCATTATCCGATCACCAAGGAGGCTCTGGAGGCGGGCAAGCACGTCCTGCTCGAGAAGCCGATCGCCCTCACCCTCGACGAGGCCGACGAGCTCGTCGCCCTAGCGGAGCAAAACCGGCTGAAGTTCACGATCGGCTACTCCCAGCGGTTCAACGCCAAACAGGCCCTCGTCAAGCGCAGCCTCGAGGACGGCACGCTGGGCGAGCCGGTGAGCGCGCTGGTGAGTCGCCACATCACGCGCAAGCTGGGCGACAAGATCGCCGGTCGCATCGTCCTGTCGCCCGCCGCGATGGAAGCTACTCACGACATCGACTTCCTGCTGTGGTGTATGGCACCGGCCCGGCCGGTACGCGTCTACGCCCAGGCGGCCCTGGGGGTGATGAAGGAGAAGTACGGCACCTCAGACACAATGTCGATCCTCATCACGCTCGACAACGGCGTCGTCCTCACGGTCGGCGCCGGCTGGACGCTGCCGCCGGGCTATCCCAACTTCTCGTCGACCTGGATGGAGATCGTCGGCACCGAGGGCGCTCTCCTCCTCGACGACTCGCATCGCGACATCATCCTCAACACGATGGGCGACGGGATGCGGCTGCCGCTGTCTACCATGCCCGGCGAGGAGGTCGGCCATGTATACGCCGGGCCGATGGAGCGCGAGACGACGTACTTCCTCGAGGCCGTTGCCTGGGACCGTGAGGTTCTCGTGCGGCCCGACGAGGCGCGCCGCGTGATGGAGGTTTATCTCGCCGCCGATCTCTCGGCTGCCGGCAACCAGCCAGTCGAGCTTCCGCTGAATCGCGAGGATGCCGGGGTCGCCCACGCCACCGGGTCCGACTGACTACGGGGCGGCTTCCTCACGATCGGTGTGGCTGGCGTCCTCGATCTCGCCGACCAGCTCCTCAACCATGTCCTCCAGCGCCACGACGCCGAGTGTGTGGCCGTCTTCGGACACCCGGCCGAGATGGTGGCCGGCCCGCTGCAGCGTGGTGAAGGCGTTGGTGAGGGAGAGGTCGGCGTCGATCGTGGCCATCGGGCGCACCAGCCGAGGCGGCAGCGGCCCGCCGCGCCGGGACGAGTCGAGTCCGAGCAGGTCCTTGGCGTGGACGTACCCGATCAGCTCGGCTTCGCCGGCGTCGTCGGTCGCGAGAACGGGGAACCGGGAGTATCCGGTCGCGGCCACGAGTTCCTCGAGCTCGGCGACCGTGCTGTTGGGGCGGACGACGATCAGGTCGGCGAGCGAGATCGTGAGATCCCGGGCGGTGACCCGCTCGAGCCGCAGCGCCCGGAGCAGGCGCCGCTCGTCGTCGGGATGCAGCAGGCCCTCGGAGACCGACTCCGCGATCAGGTCGGCGAGTTCGGCGGGTGTGTACGCCGAGTCGAGCTCGCTCTTGGGTTCCACCCGGAACAGCCGGAGGACGCCGTTGGCCGCTGCGTTGATCGAGACCAGCACCGGTCGTAGGGCCCGTACCCAGAGGCCGATCGGCGGACCCAGCACGAGCGCGGCGCGAAGCGGCACGGCGAGCGTGAGGTTTTTCGGGACCATCTCGCCGATCACCATGTGCGCGTACGACACGATCGCCAGTGCGATGAGGAAGGCGACCGGATGCAGCATGCTGCGCGGCAGCTCGAGCGCGTCGAAACCCGACTCGAGCAGGTGCGCGAAGGCCGGCTCTGCGACCGCGCCGAGTCCGAGCGAACAGGCCGCGATGCCGAGCTGCGACCCGGCCAGCATCCACGACAGCTGGCGCATCTGGTGGAGCGTGATCCGGGCCGCCCGGTGGCCCGACTCCGCAAGGGGTTCGATCTGGTCCCGTCGGGCGGCGATCAGGGCAAACTGGGCGCCGACGAAGAAGGCGTTGCCGGCCAACAGGCCAACCGCCAGCAGCAGACTCATAGGGCGCCTCCTGCCGGCGTCAGCTCGACCCGGGCGATTCGTCGACGCTCCATCTGGGTCACCCTGATCCGCCACCCGTCGACCTGGACCGTCTCGCCACCGCGCGGGATCTGACCGTACTGATGGAGCACCAGACCGGCCACCGTGTCGTATGGCCCGGGCGGTGGGGTGAAGCCCAGCCGGGTCGGGAGTTCGTCGCAGCGCAGGAGGCCGGCGACCGACCAACTGCCGTTGGAGAGCCGAATGGCGTCGAGCTCCTCGAACCGGTCGTACTCGTCGCGGACCTGACCCACCAGCTCCTCGACGAGATCCTCGATGGTCACGAGCCCGGCCGTGCCGCCGTACTCGTCGACGACGATCGCCATCTGGAAGCCGCGGCGCCGCAGCTCAGTCAACAGATCTTCGCCGTGCAGCGACGCCGGCAGGCGGACTGGGTCGACCATGAGGTTCCGGAGCGGCGTATGGCTCCGCTTGTCAACCGGCACTCCGAACGCGTGCTTCACGTGGACGACGCCCACGACGTCGTCGATGTCGCCCCGGTGTACGGGGAACTTGGAGTGTCCGGAGTCGCGGGCCACGTCGAGCAGGTCGGCGGCCGTCTGTCGGTGCTCCAACGCCACCATCCGGACTCGCGGCGTCATCAGGTCACTGGCGGTTTTGTCGCCGAAGGTCAACGTGCGTCGCAACAGCGCCGCGACCTCGACCGGCAGCGTCCCCTCGATTGCGGAGGTGCCGATCAGCGACGCCAGCTCGCCCGGCGTACGAGCGGCCCGGAGCTCCTCCTGCGGCTCGTTGCCCGTCGCGCGCACGATCGCGTTCGCCGTGCCGTTGAACAAGGTGATGACCGGCCGGAAGAGTCGGGAGAAGCCGCGCTGGATCGGCGCGACGGCCAACGCGGTCGACAACGGTCGGGAGATCGCGAGGTTTTGTGGCACCAGTTCGCCGAACAGCATCTGGGCGAGGGTCGCCAGCAGCAGCGCGAACGCGAGCGAGACCGCCGCCGACTCGGGCAGTCCGAGGGCGTCGACGGCCGGGTCCAGGGCGTCCGCAATGACCGGCCCGGCCACGAATCCCAACAGCAGCGAGCACAGGGTGATGCCGAGCTGGGCGCCGGACAGTTGAAAGGACAGCTCACGGGTCGCGGCCATGACACGGACGGCCCGGCGGTCGCCGGTGTCGGCCAGGCGCTTGACCTTGGTGCGATCGACCGACGTCAGGGAAAACTCGGCAGCGACGAATAGGGCGTTGCCGACGATGAGTGCAGCAACCGCCAGCCACCCCGCTGCGGTCATCATGAGCGGACGCTACACGCCTCTCGTGATCGTCGCCCGGCGGGAGTCATTCGATACCGACCGACCGGGCAAGCTCTCGGAACTCGTCTGGCGTCAGCAGTTCGTGCTTTGCGAGTGACGCGTCCTTGACCGCGAGGAGAAGGTCGGCCTTCTGCTCCTCGGTCGCGGTCAGACCGTGCTGGTCCAGATGGTCGGCGATGTTGTCCAGCCCGCTGCCCTTGCCGAGCACGATCTCGGGCGGGTCCTGACCGACCAACCGAGGGTCGTACGGCACGCACTCCGTCACGTCGACGTCGCGGACGTTGCGTACCCAGGTCGCGATGATCCCCGACTCCACGGAGAACAGTCGGCTCCCCGTCACGGGCCGGTTGGACGGCTGCTCCACGCCGGCGATCTCGCACACCATGCGCGACAGCTTGGTCAGTTGGGTCGTGTCGACACCGCAGTCGATGTCATAGAGGGTTCGCAGCGCCATGACGGTTTCTTCCATCGGCGTGTTTCCGGCCCGCTCGCCGAGCGCGGCCAGCGTCGTCTGCAGGGTGGTGGCGCCGCAGGCGGCCGCGACCAGAGTGTTGGCGACACCGAGACCAAAGTCCATGTGGAAGTGGGTCTCGAGCGGCACGTTGAAACGCTCCCGTGACTGCGATACAAAGGTGGGCACCGCCTGGGGCGCGAGCACGCCGAAGGTATCGACCAGGACCAGGGCGTCCATGTGGCCTTCGGCCGCGACCTGTCCGACGAGCGCGAGGTAGTCCTCGAGGCTGGCCCGAGTCGAGTCGATCGGGAAGAACGAAACCTCGAGCCCTTGGTCGTGCGCGTAGGCGGTCGCCGTGACGGACAGCTCGATGGCGCGTTCGACGCTCCATTGGTAGCCGAGCTCGATCAGGTGGCGACTCGACGGCACTTCGCAGACGATCCCAGCGACCCCACAGTCGACGGCCCGCTTGACGTCGTCGACCAGGCAGCGGGAAAACGCGTAGACCTTGGACGGCAGCCCGGCATTCGCGATCGTGCGTACGGCCTTTTCGTCCTCGGCCGACACCGCCGGGAGACCCGCCTCGATCCGCTGGATCCCGGCGCCGGCCAACGCCTCGGCGATCCGCATCTTGTCGTCAGCGGAGAACTCGACGCCAGCCTGCTGCTCGCCATCGCGCAGGGTCACGTCATGGAACTCGACGCGTTCCGGGAACTGATAGTCGGCTACCACGGCGGCATCGTGATTCCACGGCGAGGTGAACCACTGCTCGGTGTGCCATGGCGTCTGCTGCTCGCTCATAGAACCGTCCAATGTTCGACTGTTCGACCGAATAGATATCATACATGATACATGTAACACGGTCATGTGACAGAGTGTCCTTGCAGGCTGAGGAGGACGCATGCGCGCACTCGTGTTGGCCGGAGTCGAGCGGCTCGAGGTTCGTGACGTGCCGGATCCGGTGCCGGCCGGCCGAGCGCTGGTCGCCGTCGAGCGGGCCGGGCTGTGCGGCACCGACCTCAAGCTCTTCGCGGGCATGCCCAGGGTCGACTATCCCCGGATCCTCGGCCACGAGCTCGTCGGCCGCGTCATCCGGGCCGCCGCTGCCGGCCGGGTCGCCGAAGGGACTCGGGTGCTGATCGATCCGGCGGTCGCCTGCGGACATTGTCACGTCTGCCACGCTGATCGCCCGAATCTGTGCCCCAACGGCGCTCTCATGGGTCGCGAGGTCGACGGCGGTCTCGCCGACCACATCGCGGTCGACGACCGTCAACTGTTGCCCGTCCCGGAGGGCCTGCCGCTCGACGAGGCGAGCCTGCTGCAGGTGCTCGGCGTGTGCGTTCACGCCCAGCGGCGGGTCTCGGTCTTTCCCGGTCAGATCGCCGCGGTTTTGGGGCTTGGCGTCGGCGGACTACTCCACACCCAGCTGCTGGCGGCCGGCGGCGTTCGGGTCGTCGGCATCACCCGGTCGGCTGGCAAGCGCAAGCTCGCTGAGGAGCTTGGCGCAGCGGTGACGTGCGCACCCGGCGAGGCTGCCGATCGCGTTCGCGAGGTGACCGACGGCCGGGGCGTCGACCTGGTCGTCGAGTCGGTCGGCACGATGGCGACGTTGGCCCAGGCGATCGAGCTGGCCGGGCCGGGCGGGACCGTCCTGCTGTACGGCATCGTCGCCGACGGAGAGGGGCGGATGCCGTACTACGACCTCTACTACAAGGAGCTCGACATCGTGAGCTCCCGGGCGGCCGTGCCCGGCGACTACGCGACGGCGATCGATCTCGTGGCGTCTGGTCAGGTACGGGTGGCGCCGCTGGTCTCGGGAACCTTCGGACTCGAGGACGGCGCCGCCGCGTTCACCGCGCTGCGCACCCGCTCCGACCTCATCAAGGTCCTGGTCGAGATCGGCTAACCCCGCCGCCTAACCATCCGCCGAGTGGCGCACCGTTGTCGCCGCGACGGGCGGGACGCGACAACGGTGCGCCACTCGGCGGGAGGGCGCGACGGGCGGGACGCGACAACGGTGCGCCACTCGGCGCGAGACTCGGCTCAGGTTACGCGGCGCTGCAGCCAGCTGCCGCCGATCAGGACCAGGACGCCGGCGGCGAGCAGGGTCGCGGCCACGGCCGACCAGGCGGACCGATACGACGCGTGGTGGACGAGGAGCCCGAAGCCGACCGGACCGACGATCCCGCCGGCGAACAGGCCGGTCCCGATCACGCCGGTGGCGGCGGCCGGCGCGGCCGGTATGCGTTCGCTGACCGCGAAGTTGAACAGCCCCGGCCAGGCCCATCCCATGCCGAAGATCAGCAGCGTGGCCAACAGCAGCCGCGCGCTCGACGTGGCTGCTCCGAGGAGGATGAAGCCGACGGCGCCGACGGCGAGCAGCCCGCTCATCACGCGAAACTCGGCGCTTCCGCAATGGTCGCCGAGCCAGCCCCACCCGACCCGACCGGCGACGCCGACCACACTGCCGACGGCCAGGAGCGTGCCCGCGGTGCCGGAGAAGATGCCCTGCGCCACGGCCGACTCGACGTAGAACGACGCCAGCGAGCTACCGGCGACCACCCCACAGGCGCCGGCGGCGGCGAGGACGACCAGTGGCCCGGTCGGGATCGGGTGCCGCTCGCGGACGGCCGACCCGGTCCGGCCGGGGCGCCCGGCGATGCCCCACACGATGAGCGGCAGGCCGGCGGCACCGGCGGCGGCGAAGGCCCAACGCCAGCCGACGGTGAGCGCGAGGATCGGCACGGCGGCGCCGGACAACAGCGTCGCCAAGGTCCCGGACGACTGCTTGATCCCGAAGGCCATGCCGCGCCGACCGGGTGGGATGCGCCGCGCCAGTCCGAGGTTGGTGGCAGGCAGCGCAAAGCCGTTCGCGAGGCCGGCGAGCATCATGCAGGCGACCACGTCGGCCCATGAGTCGGCCAAAGCGGCGATCGCCAGCATGGCGACCGTCGTCCCGGAGGCGGCGAGGGCGATCCCGCGATGCTCACCGATCCGCTCGACGATGCGGCCGCCGGGCGTGGCCGACAGCGCGGCGGTGAGGTAGTAGAGCGACGCCGCGACGCCGAGTTGGGTCTCGTCGAAGCGGAGCTCGTCGCGGATGAAGACCGCCAGCGCACCGAGGAGAAACACGGGTACGGCGGCGAGTGTGATGCACGAGGTGGTGACCGAAAGGGTACGGATCATCGGGGCTCGCGGGGCCAGATCCCGACCGCACCGGATTCGGCCAACCGAGCGATCTCGGTCTCGTCATAGCCCAGCCGGTCGGCGAGAACCTCGGCGGTGTGCTGTCCGAGCACCGGCGCCGGCTGATTCGGAAACATCCACTCGTCGAACTGGATGGGGCTCGCCTGATAGCTGATTTCGCCGAGCGTGGCGTGCTCATAGCTGCGAACCTGTCCTCGTGCCCGCACCTGTGGATCGGCGAAGACGTCGCTGATGTCGTTGACCGGCGCGCCCGGGATGTCGTGCTTTTCGAGCAAGCGGACCCATTCTGCCTTCGTACGTTGACGAAACTCCGCCTCGAGGATCGACACGACGTAGTCGCGGTTGGTGACCCGAGCTCGGTTGTCGGCCGTACGCGGATCGTCCTTGAGATCGGGCCGCTCGATCGCGTCGCACAACCGCTGCCAAAACTTCTCCTCGCGTGCCGCGACCACGACGTAGCCGTCTCGGGTCTCGAACGCCTGCCACGGCACCATGTACGCGTGCGCGGTGCCCTGACGCGTCACGGGATCGCCGGTGTTGAGGTGATGCAGCCCGTCGTAGGTCAGCAGCGACACCAGCGCGTCGAGCATCGCGACGTCGGCGTGGTCGCCGGTGCCGTGGCGGCCCTGGCCGACCAGGCCGGCAAGCACCGAGATGCAGCAGAAGATGCCGCCGGCGAGATCCGCGATCGGGACACCGACCCGCGCCGGCGCCGAGTCGGGATCGCCGGTGATGTCGACGTGGCCGCTGAACGCCTGGACGACGAGGTCGAACGCCGGACGGTCCTTGGCCGGGCCGTACTCGCCGAAGCCGGTCACCGTCACGGTCACGATGCCCGGCTTGCGCTTGGTCAGCTCGGCGTGGTCGATGCCGAGTCGCGCCATGACGCCGGGTCGGAAGTTGTCGATCACGGCATCGGCCTGGTCGACGAGGCGGAAGAAGATATCGCGACCCTCGTCGCTCTTGAGGTCGAGGGCGACGCTTTTCTTGCCCCGGTTCATGAACAGGTGGATCGAGCTGTCTCCGTGCAACGGGGCGATCAGCGGGTTGCGCCCGGCGTCGCCGCGCAACGGCTCGATCTTGATCACGTCGGCACCGAGGTCGGCGAGGATTGTGCCGCCGTACGTACCGGCGATGACCTGACCCAGCTCGAGGATCGTCACCCCCGACAGCGGACCGCTCATCGCTCGCCGCCAGCCCCGGCGGCGGCCGCCCGCGCCAGGATCAGCCGTGCCACGCGCGCGACCGCGTAGTCGACCATCCGGCCGTCGACGCTGATCGACGCCGCCCCGTCGGCCACGGCGGCGTCGAACGCCTCGACGATCTTGCGGTGGTGGGCGACCTCCTCTGGCGTCGGCGTGAAGACCTCGTGGATCACCGGCAGCTGACCCGGGTGGATGGCGACCTTGCCGACGTAGCCGACTCGCTTGGCCAGCTCGCACTCGATCCCGAGGGCGTCGTTGTCGCGGAAGTTCATGAAGACCGCGTCCATCGGCTGGTCGATGCCCGCGGCTCTGGCGGCCACGATCACCTGCGACCGCGCATAAAGGAGTCCGGTGCCGTCCGGAGTCCACTCGCAGCCGAGGTCGGCCACCAGGTCGCCCTGCTCGCCGGACCCGAACAGGACCGAGGCCACCCTGGGGTCGGCGGACAGCAACGCATCGGCGTCGCGTACTCCTCGGGCGCTCTCGATCAGCGGCACGATCTCGATGCCGCCCGGCTCGCGGCCGCTGGTCAGCTCGAGTGCGGTGAGTGCACCGGACATCCGGCGCAGCAGGTCGGCGTCGTCGGCCTTCGGCAGCACGATGCCGGCGATATCGGCCTGCCCGGCCGCGACGACGTCGCCCCACAGCAGGTCGGTCTCGGCGCCGTTGGTCCGCACGTAGATCGGGACGTCGGAGTCCGGGAGGTCCCCGAGCCCTTCTCGCGCGGCGACCTTGGAGTCGAGGGGCACGGCGTCTTCGAGGTCCACGATGACCGCGTCGGTCCCGGATCGGACCGCCTTCTCGATCAGGTCCGCCCGATTGCCGGGTGTGAAGAGCATCGAGCGCAGCGCCTGCACGTCGTCACCTCGCCTACTTGATGGCCATCGGGTTGAGCGGCGATCCGACGGCGCGAGTGAACGGTAGCGGCGGACCACAGAAGCAAAACTCGTACGCACCATCCTCGGCGCAATCGGACGCCAGCGCCTCCAGATCGAAGATCTCACCGATCCACATCCCCATGTGGACGATCAGGACGATGTGGAGTGGCTGCATGACGTCGGGAGTCTCGTTGGGCCGCACCTCCATGCCCCAGGTGTCGGTCGCCACCGCGGCGACCCCGTGAGTCGCGAGCCAGTCGACCGCCGAGAGCCCGAGGCCAGGTGCCGGGCCGCCGGCGTAGTCGCCCCACGCTCCGGCGTCCCGCGCCTGCGCGATCGCACCGGTCCGCACCAGGAGGATGTCGCCCGCTCCGACCGAGACCGCGGCGGCCTGGGCCGCTCGGTCGAGATCGTCGGCGCCGATGACGGTGCCGGGCTCGAGCCAGGGGAGCCCGAGGTGTCGAGGCAGATCGAGGAGTACGCCGCGGCCGACCATGCTGTCGGCGCCGTTGCTTACGTCGTTCTTCAGGGCGCCCCAACTGCTCACCTGCGCGGCGTCGTACCCGTTGTAGATCTTGCCCTCGAAGACGACATGGCCGAGCGCGTCCCACTGCGTCCCGCACTGCAGCGGCATCATCACGACGTCGTCGGTGCCCCGGAAGTGCCGGTCGACGCCGCCGTAGAAGTCGCGAACCGAGGTGCCTGCCACGGCGTCGGCGCCGTCGCGCACCATCAGATGGATCGGGTTGAAGCGGTTGAACGCGCCGTTTTGCGGGCCCGCCTCGTCGTAGGGCAGGGCGAGCGAGATCGGTCGGCCCTTGCGGACCAGCCCGGCAGCGCGGATCACGCACTCCGGCGTAATGAGATTGAGAGTGCCCCGCTGGTCGTCGTCGCCCCACCGCCCCCAGTTGGAGTAGGTCGTGCACATTTCCCGGACGGTTTCGATGCTCGGTTCGCCCACGTGATCTCCACGACTGTCAAACACGGCTGGCCGTCAGCATGAACCTGGCCGATGCCGCTCCTGGGTTGAAGGAGTGCCTAGCCATACCGTGTGCCGGTTAGGTATCATACATGATGTTCGATATTGATTGTATGCCGACGGAGATCGGGGCTGATGACGACGGGTCGCGGCCGCGTCGGGAAGCCGCGACCGAATTCGTGGTTCATCTGGCTCCTCGCGGTCTCCTTGCTGGTGCACACATCGGTGGGAGTGGCGCGGCCGATGGTGTCCTACCGCGTCCTCGAGCTCGGGGTCTCGGCGAGTTACCTCGGCGTCGTCTCCGCGATGTTCGCCGTGGTGCCGCTGGTCGTCGGCATCACGATCGGTCGGTGGGTCGACCAGTACGGTCCTCGCCGGTTCCAGATCGTCGGCGCCGTCATGCTTGCGGTTTCGGGCCTCGGGCTCGGTCTGCTCGACCGGATGGCAGGCATCATGGCGATGTTCGCTCTCTGCGGTCTTGCCCACTTGCTGATGATGGTGGCAACCCAGACCACGGTCGCCAACGAGAGCGACGACGACACGATCGACCGGTGGTTCGGCTACTACACCTTCGTCGCGTCGATCGGCCAGATGCTGGGCCCGCTGATCGGGGGTCTGGTCGCCGGTGGAGTCGGTGGGGTCGACGGAACGCGAGCGGCCTTGCTGGTCGGCGGCGGCATCGCGGTTTTGTGCGTGCCGTTGGCCGTCGCGATCCCGAGCGGCGTCGGCCGGCCGCGTCGAGTCGAGGGCGACGCCGAGGGTGACGCCGACGCCAAGCCCGTCGCCGCGATTCGGTCGGTCCTGTCGACGCCCGGCCTGACCGGCTCGCTGCTGGTGAGCTTCATCGTGATCGCCACCGTCGACATCCTGACCGTCTACCTCCCGGCGCTCGGCGAGGAGCGAGGCTGGTCGGTGGGCGCCGTGTCGGCACTGCTGGTCGCGCGGGCGGCGGCGTCGACGGTGTCGCGGATCGGTATCGGCTGGATGGTGGCGCGAGTCGGCCGGATCCGGCTGCTCTTCTTGGCTGTGTTGATCTCCGGCCTTGCGGTCGTCGCGCTGCCGCTGGCGGGATCGCTGCCGGCCGCCATGGTCGCGATGGTGGTCGCCGGCCTCGCCTTGGGTCTGTGCCAGCCACTCACGATGGCCTGGGTAGCGACCGAGACGACACCGCGGGCCCGCGGGCGGGCGCTGTCGGTGCGGATCTCGGCCAATCGGCTGGGACAGGTGACGGTGCCCGCGGCGGCTGGCCTGATGGCGGGGTTCGCGGGCACGGCCGGCGTGCTGGGTGTCGTCGGTTCGGCGGTCCTGGCCACGGGAGTGGTCGTACGCCGAGCAGACGGTCGCTAATCAAATATGCTGTAAAGTGCTTCATGTGTGATCGCCCGGCGGTGCTCGCGCGTCAAGGAGGCCTGCGTGACGACGGACAGAGGAGTGATGCCGGTCGACTGGGAGGCACGCTTCGATCCCGGTCGGATGCTCCAGGCCCGGCTGCAGCGCGGCAAGGACGCCCTCGCGGCCTCCGAGCTCGACCTCCTCTTCGTGTTTCGACCCGAGGACTGCCGTTATCTCACCGGTTACCGTCACCACCTCGGTCCGGCGTTCATCCTCGGCAACGCAGTCGTCGTACTCGCCAAGGAAAGCGAGCCGATCCTGTGGACGATGGACTACGTCCATTGCCGCGAGCGCATGACCTGGATGAGCGACGACCAGCTCCAGCCGCGAGCCAACTTCCGCGAACCGATCGGCATGAAGCGCTGGGCCGCCCAGGTCGAGGCGCAGGTCGGATCGCTCGCCGGCAAGGTCGTCGGCGTCGACCTCTGGAGCCCGACCCTCGAGAAGGAGTTGCGGGAGGCGTTCCCTAATACGGAGTTTGTCGACGGCTACGACAGCGTCCTCATGCGAGCCAAGGAGATCAAGACCGAGGACGAGAAGGAGTGCCTGCGGATCGCCAACGTCATCACCGAGGCCGCGTTCGACGCCGCGCTGCGTTTCATGAAGCCGGGTGTCAAGGAGTGTGAGGTCCTCGCGGTCGCCTGGCAGACCATGACCTCGCTCGGCAGCGAGTGGTCGCAGTGCCAAAACATCGTCTCGTCCGGTCCGTACACCGCGCCCTATCGGCGGTTCACCTCCGACCGGATCATGCGCAACGGCGATCTCGTCATCATCGACATCGGCGCCTGCTTCAACGGCTACTACGGCGACCTGACGCGGGTCTACGTCTGCGGCAACGTCAAGCCCACGCAGGAGCAGCGGGAGGTCCACCAAAAGGTCTACGACGCCCTGTTTGACGCGGCCGCCGCGACCCGACCGGGGGCGACCAACGCCGACGTCTTCGCCGCGGCCGACCCGTACGTCTTGGACAACCTCGGCCACGGCGCCGGGACCAACCCGTGGGAGCCGCCGTTCTTCAGCCCGGCCTCGAAGGAGGCGCCGGTCACGCTGAAGGAGGGCATGGTCTTCAATCTCGAGCCCTACTTCGGCTCGCCCGACGTGGGTGGCGTCCGGCTCGAGAACGACCACATCGTGACGGCCGATGGTGTCGAGATCTACACGACGTACCCGTTCGACGAGCGACTGGTGATCGACGTGCACCCGCTCGACGTGTCGACCGGCCGTACTCGTGGCACCCAGCCGATCGTGGGCATCGCATGACCGAACGCCGCTCGCCTTGAGCCCCCGCCGAGGTGCCCGCCCCGAAGGCGCCGACGCTTCGGAGCGTACGAAGTCGATGGTCGTCCTCGTCGTCGGCACCGCGGTCCAGGTGAGCAATGCGACCGGAGTCGCGTCATTCGCCGTCCTCGCACCGACCTTGGTGGCCGAGACCAGCCTGACGACGACCGACATCGGCCTGCTGGTCGGTGCGGCCAACGTCGGCGGCGTCCCGGGTCTCGCGGCCGCGACCCGGGTCACCAAGGCGCTGGGTGCCGGCCGAGTCATCGCCTTGAGCGCTGTCTTCTCGGCACTGAGCCTCGCCGGGGTAGCGGCGTTCACTCCCCGGTGGGGCATGGTCGCGGCGGTGGCTTCGGTGAGCGTGTTCGGCGTCGCCTGGGGAGTCAATACGGTGAGCGCCGGTGGGCTCGTGATCGAGAGCGCGCCGCATCGCCGCCGGGCACTCTGGAGCAGCCTGAACCAACTCGGGCTTCCGGCCGGCGGCCTGGTCGCCGGCATTTTGGTGGCGTTGTTCTCCTGGTGGGGCTGGCAGGGCATCTTCTACGTCGAGGCGGCGGCCTTCGCCGTCCTGGCGGTCCTCGCGGCGATGCTCCTGCCGAGTGCGCCCGCCGAGGTGGAGCCTCGGGTATGTACGCGATACCGGCCCGTGATCGCGGCCCGGATCGGCGGCTTCTGCATCGGGCTGAGCACGGCGCAGTGGGCGTTCGTCACCTACCTCGCGATCGAGCTGACCGACCGATTCGACATGGATTTCGAGGCGGCGGCGACGGTCTTCTTCTTTTCGCAGCTGGTCGGACTGAGCGCCCGTCCGGTGATCGGGCTCTACAGCGACTGGCGTGGTCCGCCGCGCATCCCCGTCCTGGTGCTCGCCGCCATCGGATCGAGCCTTGTGCTCGTGGTCTTTGGTTTGTTGCCGAGCGACCTGGACACCACGCTCCTCGTCGGCTTCATCCTCCTCGGATCCTTCGTCGTCATCGGATGGAACGGCGTGATGATGGTCGCCTGCGCCGAGGCTGGGTCGCCGCGCCAGATGAACGCGAACATCGCCACCGGCCTCACTCTCATGCGGTTCGGCAACATTGTCGGCCCACCGGTGCTCGGGGCCCTGCTGGTGTGGGCGGGCGCCGCCTGGGGATGGGGCGTGGTCGCCGCGCTGTTGGTCGTGGCCGGCGCCGGCCTGTGGTTCACCGGCCGGGCGCAGGCGCGATCCGGTGGGGCCGGCGCATGACACCGCCCGACCTGGCCGGCGCGTCGGTGGTCATCGTGGGAGCCAGCCAGGGCATCGGGGCGGCGGTCGCCGAGGCACTGGCCGCAAAGCGGGCGCGGGTGGTTCTGGCCTCGAGGTCGGCCGATCGGCTCGACGCGGTCGCGCAGCGCTGTGCGAGTGCCGGTGCTGCCTCGGTCGACACCGTCACCGTCGACGTGCGATCGCCCGACAGCATCGAGAGCCTGCGCGAGGCCGTAATCGACCGGCACGGTGCGCCGCGAGTGCTCGTCAACAGCGCGGGCACGACGTCGTCGAAGTCGGCGCTCGACCTCACCGTCGAGGAGTGGGACGCGATCCAAGACGTGCACCTGCGCGGGCCGTTTCTGACCGCGCGCGCATTCGCGCCGTCCATGGCGGCCGAGGGCTACGGCAAGATCGTCAACCTGAGTTCGACCTGGGCCGCAACGGTTGCGCCGGGACGAAGTGCTTACTGCGCGGCCAAGGCTGGGCTCAGTCACCTGACGGCGGCGCTCGCCGTCGAGTGGGCCGAGCTCGGCATCCGGGTCAACGCGGTCGCTCCCACGGCGACCCGGACGCCGTCGCGCCTGGCTCGGTTCGCCTCACAGCCGCAACTCGAGGGGTCGCTACGGGAGCGGATTCCGATGGGCCGGCTCGCCGAGCCCGCCGACGTCGTGGGAGCCGTACTCTTTCTGGCCGGAACCGAGTCCGATTTCGTCACAGGGCATACGCTTTACGTAGACGGCGGCTGGCGATTTTCTCGCTAGGCGAGGGCGAGGGCG
>Ga0190270_10000091_pt1 | contig 40193 bp, 30 predicted proteins | sample Popmic320T_FD_133748 | JGI IMG/M metagenome (GOLD analysis project Ga0190270, IMG submission 133748) | Populus adjacent soil microbial communities from riparian zone of Weber River, Utah, USA - 320 T | ecosystem: Environmental > Terrestrial > Soil > Riparian zone | place: USA: Utah | collected...
CAGCGCTTTCCAATTTATTGACCTCATTCCTGGGGCGTTGCTCCAGGCTATTACATTTCGCGCCTTTGGCGCTGAGAATCACCGTTGCTCCCCGGACGCGCTTCCAGTTACCATGGCGCCGTTCCACTAAATCATTCAAACCTTTCTGACGGTCTGGTCCAGACAAGATGACGAACTCCTCCATAAGGCGAGTTGGCATCGTTCTCAAGCCACATCAGCCGGATGCGCTCAAGACCATGTGTGAGCTGGCTACCTGGCTGGCAGAGCGTGGCATCACCCTGGTCGGCGGCCCAGAAATAGAGCGTGAGCGGATAAAACAACAGACAGGTTGCGCCGTAGAGCAGGTGGAAGCGGAGAAGCTTGGAGCGAGCGTTGACTTGATGCTGGTCCTGGGCGGCGATGGAACAATGATCGCCACAGCGCGTTTGCTGGGTGATTCCGAAGTTCCGGTTCTCGGAGTTAACTACGGAGGTCTGGGCTACCTGGCTGAGTTTCGAATTGAGGAATTATATACCGCGCTCGAGTCGATCTTATCGGGCAACTACAGACTGGATGAGCGAGTGATGCTGGACGTGGAGCTGATGCGAAGCGACAAAAGTGAGACCAGCAATCGCGTTCTCAACGACGTTGTCATCAATAAATCCGCGCTGGCTCGCATCATCGAAATAGAAGCTTACTTCAACCGTCAATTCGTCAACTCATTTCGTGCGGATGGTCTAATCGTTTCCACTCCCACCGGTTCCACGGCTTACAATCTCTCAGCCGGTGGTCCGGTAATCTATCCCTCAATGAATGCGGTTGTGATCACGCCGATTTGTCCTTTCACGCTTTCTAATCGGCCCATAGTAGTTCCTGACGATGCGGTTATCGAATTGTGTCTCAAGACGGATCAGGAAGATGTGGCATTAACGCTGGACGGCCAGGTTGGCTTTCCATTGAAAGTCGAGGACCGGGTTGTGATTCGCAAGAGTCAAAACACGTTCAGTTTAGTGCAGCCGATGAACCGAAACTATTTCGATGTGTTGCGCGACAAACTCCGTTGGGGAAGGTGACAAAAGGACCATGCCTAAAAAGAAGGACGACCTAACCAAGCCACGAATCGAGTCTGACGCTTTCGAGCGGGAAATCACGACTGATCTGGACGAGGAGACGCCTGATAAACCTAAGGGTTGGCCGCTGCATACGCGAATTCTGATTGGCCTGGCCGTGGGTGCGATCGCCGGAGTTGTAGTCAACAAGGTCTTTGGCAGTGCTCATCCGAACGTCGAATGGGTCGTCAGCAGGATCACCGAACCAATAGGAACGATGTTTCTTCGGCTCTTGTTGATGATTGTGGTGCCGCTGGTTTTTTCTTCGCTTGTCGTAGGAGTCGCGGGCATCGGCGACATACGCAAACTTGGGCGTGTCGGTCTGAAGACGCTTGCTTACACAATTATTATTTCAGCCATCTCTGTGGCCATCGGTCTAACGCTGGCGAATACCATCCAGCCTGGCAGACGAGTTGATCCGGCCACTGCCACAGCTTTGCAACAGCGCTACAGCTCCGACGCCACTAAGCGGGTAGAAGACGCGAAGAAGGCGGAGGCCAGCAAAGACTCTGCTCTTATGACGGTCGTTAAGACTCTCATTCCCTCGAATCCAATCGCCTCCATTGCCGGCATTAAGCCGGGCGCGGCAACTCAAAGTGACACTCCCGACATGCTGCACCTGATGTTTTTCTCGGTCATGCTCGGGATTGCGGCGACCTTGATACCGACTTCTGTCTCTGGCCCACTGCTGCGCGGGCTCGATGCGCTCTTCGAAATCTGCGCCAAGATTATCGACATCATCATGAAGCTGGCGCCCTTTGCGGTTGCTTGTCTTCTCTTCAACAACACGGCGCGGTTTGGACTCGATTTACTGCAAGCCCTGGGTTGGTTTGTAATAACGGTTTTGCTCGGTCTATCGCTGCACATGTTTGGCGTCTTCTCGCTCTCGGTTTACTTCCTCTCACGAATTTCGCCGATCGAATTTTTCCGGCGTATCAAGACGGTCATCCTCACTGCGTTCTCAACTTCATCATCTAACGCAACGCTTCCGACCGCGCTTAGAGTTTCTGAGGAGAATCTGGGAGTTCCGCAGGAGATCAACAGTTTCGTTCTCACAGTGGGGGCGACGGCGAACCAGAACGGCACGGCTTTATATGAAGGCGTGACAGTTTTGTTTCTGGCACAGCTCGCAGGTATCGACTTAACGTTCGGACAGCAGTTGATGGTCGTCTATTTGGCGATCCTGGGCGGCATAGGAACCGCGGGAGTACCGTCGGGTTCGATACCATTCATCATCGGCGTGCTGCTTACAATCAATATCGACCCTGCGTTGATAGCAATTATTCTGGGTGTGGATCGTATCCTCGACATGTGTCGCACAACCCTTAATGTGACCGGCGACCTGACAGCGGCGACTTACGTGGCGCGTTCGGAAGGCTATGAATTGTTAAAGCCGCACAAGCCGGCGATTGTTCACGCGGGTGCAGGACCGAAAAGTTGAAAAACATTTTGTTAACAGTCGCGAGATGACCTGAGCACAGGTTACGGATAACAGTTTCGCTTTTCGTTCAGGAAAGGTGGGAATTTACTTATGGTCTTTCCGCTTTACGACGACAACACAGGCCGCACTACTGTTCCCATCGTCAACTACATTTTGATTGTCATTAACATCCTGGTATTTGTTTTTCTACAGCAGTTAGGCACTAACGATCGGTTCACTTTCGCGTTCTCGACCGTGCCTCAAGAGATAGTAACGGGCCGCGACATAACATCTCCGGACAGAATCAGGCAGGATGCGGTTACCGGACAGGAGCTTTTGGTCCCTGGCCTCCAGGCGACGCCACTCAGCGTTTACCTTACTCTGCTGTTCTCAATGTTCATGCACGGCGGAATCGCTCACATCGGCGGCAACATGCTCTTCCTCTGGATCTTCGGAGACAACCTCGAACATACATTGGGCCATATTCGATACGTGATCTTTTATCTAGTTTGCGGCATCATCGCCTCGTTGGCCCATGTAATAACGACCGTGATGTTTGCGACGGACCCCGCAAGTCTGTTGATACCCAGTTTGGGAGCTTCCGGAGCGATCTCGGGAGTGCTCGGAGGCTATGTCCTGCTGCACCCGCACCGGCGCGTGACGGTAATCCTGTTCCGGTTTCTAACCGATGTCCCTGCTTACGTGGCGATCGGAATTTGGTTTGCTTTTCAATTGATCGAGGGACTGGGATTTCTGGGAGGCGGTTCGCAATTGGGCGGCGTGGCTTACGCCGCGCATATCGGCGGGTTCATTGCTGGAATTGCGCTGGTTAAAGTCTTCGCTATCGGCCGGCAGGGTAATTCGTATCGATGAGCAACTTTCTAACATTGCCAGCTGAGACCATAAAAGCCAACGAATAACTTTGGTTTCCTCGAGGTAGGGAAGGAGGGCATGCCCCCGCTCCTCCTCGCGCAACTCCAATCATAAGATTGAAACCAGAGCGATGGCCGAGGGCGAGAATTATTTCATGAACTGCGATCACCAAACGAGGAGCGAGGGCATGCCCTCCTTCCCTACCTCGAGAAAGCGTTCGTTGCAAATTTGCTCTTATCTCCAACCTAACCCGCCGGCGTCAACGCCTCGCACAATTGCGACGCGCCTCAGCCTCAGTTAACATCCAGTTTCATTTTGAGGAGCTAAGCCATGGCAATAACTGAGAGTTCGGCCGTGCCGAGTAATCAGCAGGGTCTTGATGTTCGCTCGACACCGCGAGAAGAGATGGAGCTGTTTCGGCTCGATACTTTCCCGTACGAATTTCCCGGACGCAAGATCAGGATCGACTTCGAGATTACCGAATTCACAGCTATCTGCCCATTCTCCGATTTTCCTGATTTTGCCACCATCAGGCTGCAATACATTCCGAATGAACTCTGCGTGGAACTAAAGAGTCTGAAGCTCTACATCAATTCGTTTAGGAATGTGAAGATCTTCCACGAGCACGTCATCAATGTGATTTTGGAAGATTTCGTCAGCGCCTGCGATCCTTTAGGCGTGAGGATAGAAGGGGATTTTCACCTGCGCGGGAACATCAAGACCGTAGTGCGAGCAAAATACCGAAGAAAGGAGACTAGTGATGGCCGCAAATAGCGAACAAATTCTTAAACAGGCTCTAGTTGAGCAACTGTTAGCAACATTTCAATCACCCCCGATCCGCATATTGACGAGTTGTGGGCTCGCGAAGGGGAAGACCGGCTGGACGCGTATGATCGCGGTGAACTCAAGGCAGTTGCAGCGGAAGAAGTTTTTGAGAGAATTCCAAATCACATCAGTCCGCGTAGCGGTATCAGAACCGGAAGCAGTAGCGACCGGGTCATCGTAGCGAAAGACGCAGATTGAGCCCAAAGGGATCTCTGCCGTAACAACCACCCGGTCGCTACCGCTTCCGGTTCTGATACCGGAAAACGTTCTTCGTCATGGACTTCACAACCATCTTCATCATCGCCGGCGTAGTCCTGCTGGCAATCTTCATTCTAATCGCGAAGCTCGCGCTTCGCTGGGCACTTCGTTTGGTCATCGTAGTAGTGATATTGATCGCGATCGCCGGCGCCGGGATTTTCTGGTGGTGGAGCAACCAGCTTACGTCGAAGTCTGAGCCGAGGCGACCTCGAGCAGCACCGACAAGAACCGCACCGTCTCGCTAAGGAATCATGGGGAAGACAATCAATGACGAGGCGGACGACTATGTAGAGCCGGAAACAATCCCACCCGAACAGGTTCCCCGTCTGTGGCGTCGTTACAAGCGACTACCGCGCAATGTGTTTGCTATCAGCCTGGTTAGTCTCCTAAACGACATCTCCAGCGAGATTATCTACCCGCTTCTTCCTGCCTTTCTTTTACTGACCCTGAACGCTTCGGCCGGAGTAGTTGGAATCATAGAAGGCACAGCCGAGTCGATCTCGAGTTTGTTGAAGTTGTTTGCAGGTTATTTCAGTGACAAACGAGGCAAGCGGAAGGGCTTTGTTGTTTGGGGGTATGCGCTGTCGAGCTTTGTTCGTCCTCTACTTGCATTCGCCGGCAGCTGGTATCAGGTGTTTGCACTCAGATTAATCGATCGGGTGGGAAAGGGAATTCGAAGTGCGCCGCGTGATGCGATGATCGCCGATGCGGTCACGGTTAAGGAGAGGGGACTCGCATTTGGACTTCATCGGGCCATGGACCACACGGGCGCCACGCTCGGTCCGTTGTTTGGATATCTGCTTGTGCTTTGGTTTGCCGGTGATCGGGTCGCGCTCACAGCAGGTGACTTCACAAGTATTTTTCTTTTAGCTTCAGTGCCTGCGCTCGCAGCGGTCATTGTTGTTTCCTTTTTCGTTCGGGAATCCTATAAACCCGCGCCGCGTCCTGAGAATGACGCAAGCCCTTCTTTACCAGTAAAGCTTTCGTTGCGCGGCTTCGATAGCAACTTCAAGGGTTTCCTGGTGATCATTGCGATCTTCACGCTATCAAATTCATCCGACGCTTTTCTGCTGTTGCGGGCGCAGTCAGTCGGCCTTTCGGTCAAAGAACTTCCGTTGTTGTGGGCGGTCCTCCACGTTAGTAAGGTTGTGAGCTCGTTATACGGTGGCCACTTGTCGGATATTCTCGGCCGGCGCCGGCTCATTGTTTCCGGTTGGATTCTTTACGCGGCTGTTTATGGCGGCTTTGCTTTCGTTTCCAATGCGATCTCGGTATGGATACTGTTCGTGGTTTACGGCGTCTACTTTGGCTTAGTGGAAGGCGCAGAAAAGGCGCTGGTGGCAGATCTTGTGAAACCCGAACAACGTGGCACCGCGTACGGTTTGTATAATCTCGCTTTTGGTATCACGGTCTTACCGGCGTCGCTGTTAATGGGTTTTCTGTGGGACTGGCGCGGACCCCAAACCGCCTTTCTCGTCAGCGCTGTGCTCGGAGCTACCGCGGCCATATTGTTCAGGTTGCTCGTTAGAGTTGGGCCTTCACAGCAAATCGCGTAACGCAAACTGTTAGTTTGCGGATGGCGTGTGAGACGCTAGCAAGAGTTAGAAAGCTCTCCCTGAGAAGATGAAGAGGAGCAAGGCCACTGCCTCTGGGACTTTGCGTTAGCACGCCGAATACAAGGTCAGTTTGGGAGAATGTTTGGCCGTGGGTTTGAGGTCAAAGGAGTAAAGCAAGGGCCCTATTTACGGAAGATTTGCTGCTGTCCGACCGCAAGACATAAAAGAAAGGCCGGCATCGGCCAGCCTTTCCACGTGCTTATTGGGGTACGGATGGCTAAGATGCGCTGACTAAGAAAACGTCCCAAGCCCAGCGGTCAAACCGTGCCCCACGCACATCTTTTACTTTGGCGCGATAACGAAAACGGTTGCCGTGTTCATCGGTGTTCTTGGATTGTTTGTAACTAAGGTCCAATTCCGCCAGACCAAGCTCCACTAATGTATGTAGTTCAGAGGGTTCTGACAGGCCGTTGTGGTTTGTATCCTGCCAAAGTCTGAGAGATGAAAAGATAGAATCGCTTTGGGTTACCTGTCCATCGTCGTTACCTCCATGCTCCGGGTTGTCATAAACACTTAGCGCAAGGAAGCCATTCTTGCCTGTGGCAGATGGCGGTTGTGGCGTGTAATTGCCAAACAGTTCAAGTCCATTGTCAATTGTCCCATTGGCATTGCGGTCGAGAGCGAGCCACATATCATCTGACCCTAGAGCGCTCCACGATAATCTCTCCGTGTCCCCGTCGCCGTTTAAATCAAAGTCCACACCAGTGGCAGCGTCAGTTAAACTAAAACCGTTTCCGTTGACATCGATTATCACAGGGCTGGATGAGCAGACACCTCCATACATACAACAACAATCCTGAAGATTGCCTTGCTCTGGAGGATCACATATTGGCATCGTTCCACCACCTGGACACCCACCACCGGCAAACGTGCAAGCGTGCGTCAGAGACCAAGTAATTGAGCCAGTCGATACACAGCTAACAGTATTGGCTTCAAGACAGCCTCCACATGACCCAAAATTCGACACAGCGTTTTTGCTTGTGATTACTACTGACCAATTACCCTGAGAGGTAGTGGTCGGCTGATTAAAATCGGGCCAGCACTCAGTGATTCGGGGCGTGGTGTCGCAACAAACATTTCCCGCCAAACATTTTCCTGTCCCTTTTGGGGCAATTGAGTCTGAGTGACCATCAGGCCAGCTAATACTCCAATTACCGGTTTTCGATATATTGGGGCACCCCACGGTACTATCACCTGAATTAGAACCCGTAGGCGTGCAATCGCCCTCAGAGGCGCTGACAAGTCGTATTTGGCATATTGAGAAGGCGACAACAAACACAAGTACTAGGTGGGCAATACGTTGCATGCCTAGAGTCCTCCCGGATGAGTGTGGGAAAGGGAAGTTTCAGACGTAAAGTAATTTCGGATTACAGTCTGGTGAGTATTCTTTTGTAAGTGTTTTTCAGCTTCACGAATTCCTCTGCAGGATGGCCCAGGTTCTCAATCTCAGAGATTTTCCGCAAAGCGTTTTGTCGCCCGTTCTCAAGACCTCGCTTTAAGTTATCGGAAAGCCTGGAATTCGAATGTCGATTAATGACCCCGGCAGGCTCTATCTCAAGAACCTCTTTCAGCGTATGGGAGTCTGAGGCATTTAGACTGGCTGAAACTTCGTTTCTTAAACGTGTGACGTTGCTTTCGCCGCTATTAATAAACTCATGTAACTTCTTAAGTGTCCGTCTAATTTGGATTTCCTCCCCAACTCGCGCAGCCTTGATGTCTTCAAAAGCAAGTACGTCACCATCGCCTGTACCGTCATCTAAGACAATTGCTTTAATTATGACGTTGACTGACGGGTTTTGCAGGAGGGATAGAGGAAGTGGGTATGTTTTTACAACCATCTCTTGAGGTCTAATACCGATATCCGAGAGTTCAGCGAAAATCAGTTCTTCTGTGATTGTGAAATTATCTCCTATCGATATTTGGAAAGCTGTAACTGTTTTTGGGTAGTTGTTCTTAAGAGTTAGTTTCACCTCTTGAGGACCACGCTGAACGCCCAGAACTTCAAAGGACCGAGTTTTGTTTACTATAGAAGGAGCATTGTCAGGTGTGGGGCTTTCAATCCCGGAAAAGAAAACTCCAAAAGCAAGCAAACCGATACAGGGCGTAACAAACAACATTCGTGAGCGCATGGAAGAATTCCCTTTCTGCTGGATGAGGTAACAACGTGAGCTGGATTACCGATGACACGGTAGTTGTCGGTAAGGAAGCCAGGGGCATGACGGATATACTTCACATATAGGCCCAAAGTCAATACTCTCCACTCAAGGTGTCGTTGTAAGCTGAAGGCCTGGTTGATTCTGTGGGATCGATCCGGAAACTAACAGTTTGCGCGCTGCACTCAATCACACGAAAATTCACGAAGACGTTTAGGGCGGCTTAGTGTCCTTTAGTGGATAGTTTTCCGGTGTCTTATTATTAGAGCTGCATACAGGCTATAAAAGAAGCTACCCACGCCAAAGGCATGGAAGTGTTGGATGTAATTAATGAACACGAACTACCGGGTAATAAAAACAGAGGAAGAGCTTCGCAAAGCGGTTGAATCTTTAACGGCCCACCAGGCAATAGGACTCGACACTGAAACTACCGAGCTTGATCCTTACACCGGGCGTCTGCGACTAATCCAGTTAGCAACGCCCGACGGAGTTGTGATCGTCGACCTCGATGCTTTTAGCAACGGCGATCGCAGCGACTTGCGAAATACGCCCTCTCTCACGCCGTTGCGCAATCTGCTGGCTGCTTCTCGCCCTATTAAGATCGCGCACAACGCAAAGTTTGACGCGAAGTTTATTAAGCACACGCTGGGAACAGACCTCGGCGGGCTATTTGATACGCTGCTCGCGAGCCAATTAATTGGCGCCGGCGACATTGAAGAGCGACACGGATTGGCCACCGTGGCCGAAAGATATCTCAACGAAGTTGTCGACAAAACCGAAAGACTGAGCAACTGGAACTTCGAGTTGTCGGAAGCACAACTGCAGTATGCGGCGCGCGACGCAGCGATCCTGGTGCCTTTGCGCGACAAGTTGCGGGAGCGTTTGTTGTCTGATTCTCTGAGGGACGTTGCCGAGCTTGAGTTTAATTGCATCACGGTCGTGGCCGACATCGAGCTGACCGGGTTTTATATGCACAAAGACCGCTGGCTCGAGCAGCTGGCGATAGTAGAGAAGAGACGTGCGCAGCTATCCGACGAACTGCAGGATGTACTGGCGGAGGAGTCGTCGCAGGGAACATTGTTTGGTGGACCGCAGCGCGATGAGATTAATTTGGATTCTCATCAGCAGTTGACCAAAGCGCTGGAGCGCCTGGGTATCAACGTTCCGGATTCGACCAGAAACTGGAAACTTCAGCCGCTCGCGGCCGAGTATCCAATCATCGGAACTTTGCTTGAATACCGTACCGTACAGAAGGCTTTGACGAGCTACGGTCAGAACATGATCGAATTGATCAATCCGACCACCGGCCGACTGCACGCTGACTTTCGACAGATCGGCGCGCCGACCGGAAGATTTTCGTGTACCAACCCAAACATTCAGCAGGTGCCGCACGCGGTTGAATATCGACGCTGCTTTAGCGGTCATCCGGTCGGAAGAAAGTTGATTATTGCCGACTATTCACAGATTGAGCTGCGCATTCTGGCGGAGTTTTCCGGCGACCAGGGGTTTACCAAGGCGTTCAACTCCGGAGTCGATCTCCATCGCGTGACGGCGGCAGAGGTCTTCAACGTTACCGTTGATCAGGTCACGCGCGAGCAACGAGACTTTGCCAAGCGGTTGAACTTTGGCGTGGTATACGGCCTCGGCGCGCAGCGCTTTGCGATGATGACCGGTGCGAGTGTGTCGGAGGCTGAGAATATCCTGCGCAAATACTTCGCCACTTATCGCGGGCTTGATACTTATCTTCACGACGCAGCAAACCGAGCTGTCCGTGAGCGTCAGGCAAGGACGGGATCGGGCCGGCTGGTTCGTTTTCGTTATGACGAACAGGATCGCCAGCAGATCTCGATGACAAAGCGCAACGGCAAGAACACGCCGATTCAGGGAACAAGCGCAGACATACTCAAGCGCGCCCTGCGTTTGTTGAAGGATGAACTAAGAGATACGAACGCGCAGATTGTAAACATCATTCACGACGAGATCGTGGTTGAAGCCGACGCGTCAGAGGCGGAGGAAGTCGCGAGAAGAGTCGAGCGTGCTATGTGTGCCGCGGGCGAAGAGTATCTGAAGAGCGTGCCGGTGAAGGTTGAGACTGAGATAGCCGACGAGTGGGTTAAGTGAAGGTGAGTCTCAGCGCTGAAGGCGCGAAATGTAATAGCCTGGGCCAACGGCCCAGGTCGGGACGTTAGGAAGTTCTTAGCGCTGAAGGCGCGAAATGTGTTGAGCCGTACTTTCGGTTTGGCAGTTTTCATTTCGCGCCTTCAGCGCTCCAAATATTACAGCCATTACCGATGGCGTTGCCCTGGGCTATCACATTTCGCGCCTTTGGCGCTGAGAACCTAGTTATGCTTCCGCCGCCAGATGAAATAGACGGGAATGCCCGTCAACACGAGCAGGTAGCCAATGCCCGAAGTTTGCGGCACGAGCCAGGCAAGGTCGATCACAATCAGGATTGCCAGCGTGATATAGATCAACGGCACAAGCGGATAACCGAGCGTGCGGTAAGGACGTTCGACGTCGGGCGCTTTCCGTCGCATTACAATCACGGCGCCCACCATCAAGGCGTAGAAAACCAGATCGGCCGAAATAATGTATTCAAGTAATTGTGTGTAGACGTTGCCGTAAATCACCGCGCCCGTTTCGGGGTTTGTTGTAACCGTTCTTGGCAAAGTAAGAAACGCAGCCCAGATACCCTGCATGATCAATGCAACCGCCGGCACGCTGCGGTTGTTAAGAATCCCGACACGCTTGAAAAACAGGTTGTCGCAAGCCATCGCGTAATACACGCGCGCGCCGGCCAGGATCAGACCGTTGTTGCAGCCAAAGGTCGAGATCATGATCGCAATCGCCATGATCACCGTGCCTTTTTGCCCAAACACTGTCTGCATCAGTGCGGTTGCTACGCGGCCCTGCGGTGCATTTTGAATTGCCGGCAGCGGCAGCGTGACGATGTAGGCGAGGTTTGCGAGTAGGTAGAGGGCCACCACCAGGCTGCAACCAATCAAGAGCGCGCGCGGCAGGTTGCGACCAGGGTCGCGTACTTCGCCACCAGTAAAGGTGACGTTGTTCCAGGCCGACTGTGCGAAGAGTGGGCCAACCATCGCGCGCCCCAGCAGCATTACCAGGGCCAGGCCCATCAGACCACTGGTCGGTGTATCAAAGCCTAGTTGCGACGGGCTTGGCTTCCAACCATTTGAAGCAGGGTTCCACCAGTCAGAAGTGTAGGCTGCACTGCTTTCATTCCAACCGAGCGTGAGTCCCACAATGATCAAGCCTATGAGGGCAGCGGTTTTAGTAAATGTAAACGTGTTCTGAATTATTTTTCCGGTTTTCAGACCGCGGGTATTGCTCAGTGTCAGGAACAGGATCATCACCACGGCAAGGAGTTGTTGCGTCGAGAGGCTGAGGGCGTACCCGCCGAAATGAACAGGCGCGATCAGAAAATTATCTGCCGCGATCTTATTCGTCAGCACGCCGGTGAAGTTTGCGAAGGCGACGGCTACGGCTGCGATAGTTCCTGTTTGAATGACCAGGAATAAGGACCAGCCAAAGAGGAAGCCGATGGAGGGTCCGTATGCTTCGCGCAGGAAAACATATTGGCCGCCGGCCTTCGGCCACATGGCAGCGAGCTCAGCACAGCAGAGCGCTCCCGTAATGGTCAGCAAACCGGCGATGGCCCAGGCGGCGAGTAGCCATCCGGGTGAGCCGACGAGGCGGGCCGATTCGACAGACGTGATGAAGATGCCGGAGCCGATCATCGACCCCACCACAATCATGCTGGCGTCGAGCAGGCCCAGCCCGCGAACGAGTTTCGGCGAAGAACTCTTGGAATGTTCAGTCATGTGGGGTAGGCATATAGTTGGAATGAGGCGACAGTGTCAAGGAGTTTTTAAGTAACGCAAACTGTTAGTTTGCGGACGGTGGATAGATTACCCTGTGAGCGCAATAAGGTTCTCCAGCTTGACTCAGCAAACTAAGCTGCGTTACAGAACCGAGCGCGGTAGCGCCGGATCTGAGAAGCAATTTCGGCAACAAGGTGTGGGTATTGTTTTGGGCGGACCGAAAGTTTATTCCAGCATCCGGCGCTATCGCGCTCGGTTCTGTAATGGCATCCTGCTTGACACTCCGCGCAACGCTCCAATAGTCTTGCCTGCTTGAATCTCGCGCAGGTTTTCACTCAAAAGGAACAATGAAGTAGATGGTTAAGGAACAAATGATCGCCTTAATTAAGGCGAAAAAGGCCCACGTAGGAGTGGTTGGTTTGGGTTACGTGGGTTTGCCGCTGCTCACCGAATTTGCTCGTCGAGGTTTTCACGGCACGGGCTTTGAAGTCGACGAAAACAAGGCCGCCCAAATCAATTCTGGTGAATCCTACATCGGTGACGTCGGGTCGTCGCTGGTCAAAGAGCTCGTGGAAAGCAAACATCTTCGGGCCACGACGGATTTCGATCATTTGAAAGAATGCGACGTGGTGATTGTTTGTGTGCCAACACCTCTCAGAAAAACGAAAGAGCCTGACGTTTCTTACATCCTCGCGGCTGCCGAAGAGATCAAAGAGCGGCTGCATCCGGGCCAGCTGATCATCCTCGAATCGACCACCTATCCGGGCACTACTGACGAAGTCCTGCTCCCGATGTTTGAAGACACAGGCCTCAAACTGGACGAAGATTTTTTGCTGGCTTTCTCGCCAGAGAGAGTTGACCCGGGTAATCCTCAGTTTCAAACGCACAACATACCGAAAGTTGTCGGGGGTGTGACTCCCGATTCAACCGACGTGGCTGCTTTTCTCTATTCGCAGATTGTCAACGACGTGCATGCAGTAAGTTCGGCGCGGGTGGCAGAGACAGCCAAGCTGCTTGAGAACACTTTCCGCGCAGTCAACATCGGCATGGCAAATGAGATGGCCCGGCTCTGTTACGCGCTCAACATCGACACCTGGGAAGTGATTCGCGCGGCGGCCACCAAGCCGTTTGGCTTCATGGCATTTTATCCGGGCCCGGGAATCGGCGGGCATTGCATTCCGCTTGATCCACATTACCTGTCTTGGAAAGCGCGGCAGCATGGGTTTGATTCTCGCTTCATTGGCCTGGCTGAAGAGGTGAACTCCCGCATGCCGGACCATGTGGTCCAACTGGTTTCCGACGGACTAAACGATGCGAGCAAGTCGATGAAAGGCTCACGGGTACTGTTGCTGGGTGTGGCTTACAAGAAGGACATCGACGACGTCCGCGAAAGCCCGGCGCTTTCAATCATCGATCGACTTCGCGCGAAAGGCGCCGACGTGCGTTATCACGACCCATTTGTGCAGGAGATTCGATTTGACGACTCACACACCGAAGGAAGCGGCGAACCATTGAGCTCCGCTGAGTTAACTGACGATGAAGTAAGTAAGTCTGATTGCGTGATCATTGTCACCGACCACAGCGGGATTGATTACCAGCGTGTTACAAAACTCGCGACGCTGGTGGTTGATACCCGAAATGCGCTGAACGGAGATTTGAGACGAGAGAGCACAGCGCGGATAATCCGGCTGTAAGAGTCATGGAAGAGCTCGTCTTTTTGGTTGAGAAAAGTCTGGAAGGCGGGTACACCGCCCGAGCTTTAGGTACTTCCATCTTCACTGAGGCCGAGGACGAGGATGAAATGCGGTCTCACGTGCGCGATGCCGTCCGATGTCATTTCGAAGAGGACCAGCGGCCACGAGTCATTCGACTACACTTTGTTCGCGAAGGAATAATCGGGAACTTCTGAAACGGTAGATGGCAAGAGGAAGCACGATGAGCGAACTGAATGAAATGAGATTAATGAATTTGGAGATTGGTGGATTCCGATCACTCAAAAACGTGAACTGGACTCCAGGGACTCTAAATATTGTGATAGGGCCAAACGGCTCTGGTAAATCCAACCTGCTACGATTCCTAGAGCTGATCGCCGTCTCGGCACAAGGTAAGCTTGGAAAGTATATTCAGTCACTGGGCGGTATGGAGCCTATAGTTTGGGATGGTCGAGCTCCCGGAATATCATTTACCCTCAAAACTCAGCCGCTTGGCCAGAACAACGGTCCCGAACAGTACGAACTTGAACTTCTTCGTCTTGGCACGAAAAGCTCCTATCGAATCAGCCATGAACTGTTAGCGAATTATGCAAAAGTGAGATCGCTGGAGAAAACACAGCCTTTCAAATTCCTAGAAAGAAACGAGCGGTCAGCCGTAGTTTTTGACGATGCGGAACACGCGCTAGTGGCCCCCCCTGAAACCGTTCCGGAAGACGAAACATTGCTTTCCATTGCAACTGGCCCTTTCGTCAACAATCGAAACGTTCCGCTCTTTCAAAAACAATTGACATCTATCGCCGTTTATCACGATTTGCATGTTAACCGTGATGCGGTAATACGGCAGCCCGCGGTGGCCCGGGAAGAGAGAAGGGTTGATCCCGATGGACAAAACTTGATCCCAGTTCTTCATACGCTGTACACAGGCGACCGCGATTTCAAGAAGAATATTGACTCTGCCATGAGGGCCGCTTTCGGTAATGACTTCGAGGAATTAGTTTTCCCTCCGGCAGCGGATCAAAGAATTCAGTTGCGCGTAAGATGGAAGACTTTGAAGCGCGAACAGTCGGCAGCTGATCTCTCGGATGGGACTCTGCGATTCCTCTTTCTGCTCACAGTTTTGGCAAGCCCCTCCCCGGCACCTGTGATCGCGATTGATGAACCCGAGACAGGTTTGCATCCTTCAATGCTGCCCATAGTTTCGGAGTACGCTGTCGATGCATCATTGCGCGCACAGGTCATCTTAACCACTCACTCACCCCAACTGCTCGATGCTTTTACAGATACCGAGCCGACCACAACGGTCGCTAAGTGGGGTGAAGGGGCGACCACGCTTGAGATACTTGATAACGAGCGGTTAGCTTACTGGCTCAAGGAATATTCGTTAGGAGTACTTTTTAAATCTGGGGAGCTTGAGGAGATGGCTTGAAGTTCATCCTGTTTGTAGAAGGCTATTCAGAAAAAAAGGCGCTGCCGGCGTTTCTTAAAAAATGGCTGGATAATCAATTACCCCAGCCAGTAAGGATGAAGATCGTACGTTTCGAAGGTTGGGCTGACTATAACAGAGACGTCCGGAAGAAAGCCCATGTTCACTTGAACGCACCTGGAAGCGACGATGTAGTGGCGGTGATTGGACTCATCGATCTTTATGGACCTACTATCTTTCCCGGTCACCTAGCGAACGCGGACGACAGGTATAACTGGGGCAAAGGCGAGTTCGAAAATCGGGTGGGTCACGAGAAATTTCGGCATTTCTTCGCTGTTCACGAGACCGAGGCGTGGTTGTTGAGCGAACCTGCGTTGTTTCATCATGACGTTCGCGCCAGCTTTCCTGGAAGAGTTACTCAACCCGAAACAGTTAACTTTAATGAGCCGCCAGCTAAAATGTTAGAGCGGCTTTACAAGAATCGGCTCAAACACACCTATAAGAAGGTCACGCACGGGAAAGAACTTTTTGATAGGCTCGATCCGGCAACTGCCTATAACAAATGTCCGCACCTCAGGGAACTTCTTGACGAGATGTTAAGGTTGGCACGCAGAGCGCTTGCTTAAGTTTGCCAAGTGACAGCATCCGGTATCGACTCCGCGAAGCAACGCACTGAAAGCGAAAAATGAAGAGCCAAGTGTCTGTCGCCGAGCTTAGGTGGACAGTGCAAAAGAATGACGTGAGATAGTCACCGCACGACCGCAGCAAGGCTTACGAATAGTGCTTAAGATCATCAACGTTGTTGGCGCACGACCTAACTTCATGAAGGTTGCGCCCATCGTGGAAGAGATGAAGCGGCGCGAACGAGAGTTTGCGCCGCTTGTCGTTCATACAGGGCAACATTACGACGCGGGAATGTCGGATGCGTTCTTTCGTGATCTCGAATTGCCTGAGCCTGATGTGTACCTGGGCGTTGGTTCCGGCTCACACGCTCTGCAAACTGCAGCCGTGATGGAACGGTTCGAACCGGTTGTGGTCCGTGAACGTCCGGATTGGGTCCTGGTTGTAGGCGATGTTAACTCCACGCTTGCATGCGCGCTTGTTTGTTCAAAGCTGGGGATTAAGGTGGCCCACGTCGAAGCCGGACTTCGTAGCCGCGATCGAACTATGCCGGAAGAGATCAATCGACTGTTGACCGACCAAATCTCAGACCTGCTTTTCACAACTTCCGAAGACGCCGACAGAAATTTGCTGGCCGAGGGAATCCCCCGCGACCGCATACGCTTTGTCGGCAACATCATGATCGATTCTTTGTGGCGAGGACTTGAAAGGGCCGCAAGCTCTACGATAAGAGAAACGCTCGGAGTTGCAAGCCAGGATTACGCAGTCGTAACGTTGCATCGCCCATCTAATGTCGATTCCCGTGAGAGTCTCTCTGAAATTCTCGGCGCGCTCGAAGAGATTTCCGGGCGAGTAACGATTGTATTTCCGGTTCATCCTCGCACGCGCAAGACTATGACCGAGTTTGGGTTGGCTCAGTCGCCAAATAGTAATCTGCAGTTGCTGGATCCACTTGGCTATACGGATTTTTTAAGGCTCTTCAGCGGCGCCCGGCTTGTGCTGACCGACTCAGGGGGCATTCAGGAAGAGACGACCGCGCTGGGTATTCCTTGTTTGACCTTGCGCGAAAACACCGAGCGCCCGATCACCATTGAAATCGGTACAAACGAGCTCGTTGGAAGTGATCGGAAAAGAATTGTAGAGGCTGCTTTTTCTATCCTTGATGGTCCGTCCTCAAAGCCCGGCCGCGTACCAGCACTTTGGGACGGCCACACTGCGGAACGCATCGTAAGCTCTTTGCTCGAAGTGTCCGCCGGTACGCGACAACCTCCAGTTGAACTACCCGCCAGATGAGTATCGTCCGCAAAATCAAACGAGCAGTCCGTGGCGAAGTGGACGCAAAAACCGCGGCCCTCGAAGCGTTGAGACGGAGCCGCGTGGCGCTGGCCCAGCGGGGCGAACGAGCCAGGCTCGAACAGAGACAGGAGCAGGCTGCGCGTCTACGGGCGCCGTTTGCAGGCATGACTCCGGCTGAGTTGCTCGATTACTTTCGCAATCGTTCGCAGCCGCATTTTCTGCCTGGGTTTTCCGGGCCGAGAAACCCAAGCAAAGACTTGCAGCGCGGTCTGTATCCTCGCGAGTCAGATGAACTACTTGCGCGTGCCGAAGCAATCATAACTAAGCATACATGGCCTATGCTCGGACTTGGCGACAAAAGCTTCGGCGACCCAATTGACTGGCTACGCGATCCGGTCTCAGGAGCAAACTGGCCGCTCGATTATCACGCTGAAGTGAATCTCAATCGGGGCGACGGTTCCGACGCGCGCGTGCTGTGGGAATTGAATCGCCTGCCTCATTTCATCACTTTGGCACAAGCCTACACAGTGACGGCGGACGAGCGTTTTACTGCTGACTTCCTACAACAACTCGCAGGTTGGCGATTACAGAATCCTTACGGATATGGCCCCAATTGGAACTGCGCGATGGAGGCCGCGCTGCGTGCAATTAATCTGTTGGGCGCGTTCGAGGCATTTCGTCACTCGCGGCTTTTTGATGAAGAGGCACTGGCGACAGTGCTTGCCGCATTGGACGAGCACGGGACGTTCATCCGTGGGAATCTGGAGTTTTCCTATATCGCGACCAGCAATCACTATCTTTCCGATGTCGTGGGCCTGGTCTGGCTTGGAATAATGTTGCCTGAGTTAGAGCAGGCGGCTGGCTGGCGCGAGTTTGGTTTACAAGAGACGCTGCGCGAGATGGATAAGCAGGTGCTCGCGGATGGCGCGGACTTTGAATCTTCAACCGGCTATCATCGTTTTGTCCTGGAACTATTTCTCTATACCTTTATTCTGTGCCGCGCCAACGAGATTGAGATTGAGAAAAGATATTGGGACAAACTGAGAGATACGCTGAATTACGTGCGTGGCTATCTGCGGCCCGATGGCCGCGCACCCCTGATCGGCGATTCCGATGGTGGACAAGTGTTCCCAATTCGCGCGCGTGATGCCAATGATCATGCGTATGTTTTAGCGGTCGGCGGAGTCCTGTTCAAGGACGCACGTCTGCTACCCGACGACTCGCCGATGCCTGAAGAAGTGCTTTGGGTTTTAGGCGAGGAAGGTGCGGACGAGTACCAGAAACTGAAGTCAACGAATACGCGTGAGAGTTCGGCGGCTTTTCCCGACGCCGGGCTTTATGTTTTGCGCGCAGAAGATCTGTACCTGAACTTCAACGTCACTGACGCAGGCATTGGTGGCCGTGGATCTCATGGTCACAACGACGCGCTAAGCATTGAAGTGTCTGCAGGTGGAGTGGCGTTTATCGTCGATCCCGGCACCTACGTTTACACTGCGGACTTGAAGGAGCGACATCGTTTTCGCTCAACGGCTTATCATTCGACGGTTGAGATTGACGGCGTCGAACAAAACACCACGGACCAACAGTTCCCATTCGTGATTGGCAATGAAGCTAAACCGCAGGTGCTGAGTTGGGAAACCGGCGCGGAGTTTGATCGTGTTAGCGGTGAACACTTCGGTTACCGTCGTCTTCCCCAACCGGTGACCCACCGGCGAACGGTCACTTTCAACAAACTGCAGCGTTGGTGGTTGATTGAAGACGAGTTTCAAGGAAACGGCGAATACGATTTTGCCGTGACGTTTCACATGAATTCAGGTATCGACGTCAGCCTGGCTAGTGAAACGAGCGTGTGGGCTTGCGATAGGCTCACCGACGCCAGACTCTTTATTGGTCCTCTGGATCTCAAGCAAAAACCGGAATTTGAAAACCAGTTTACGTCGACGAATTATCACGAGAAGACTGCAAGTATTAGCGCCTGCTGGCAATTTCGTGCTAAGGCTCCGTGCACGTTTCGCTGGATCTTGATCCCAACCCGCGGAGAAGACTATCCGCAGATTCCGCAGATTTAAAACGTTAGGCAATAACGGTTAGGGATTAAAGACTGGTCTCGTAATAGAATTCTATTAGTTGAATCTGCGTAATCTGCGGATGGTAGTTTTCTGAATCCATCATGTGTGGTATTTGCGGCGTTTGGGAATACGGTGCTACTCGCGAGCGTGTTGACGACGCGCTGATCAGCCGCATGCGTGACGAGATGCAGCATCGTGGACCTGACGATGCCGGCAATCTGATTTTTGATAACGCGCGGGGTGGTTTGGGATTCCGGCGTTTGTCCATCATCGACCTTTCCGAAGCCGGCCACCAACCAATGCACGGCTGCACGGACCAACTCTGGCTCGTATTCAACGGTGAAATCTACAACCACGCACAACTTCGCAAAGGGCTGGAAGAGCGGGGCCACGTTTATGCCTCTCTGACTGACTCAGAAACCATCCTCCATCTCTACGAGGAGCGCGGTCTGGATTTCGTGCACGACATCGAAGGCGACTACGCCATTGCTTTGTGGGATGCGCGACTCGAGCAGTTGGTGTTGGTACGGGATCGCGTGGGGGTCAAGCCGCTCTATTTCTACCACAAAGACGGACGCTTCATTTTCGCGTCTGAGATCAAAGCGATCCTCCAGCATCCGTCGGTGACACCTGAGGTTGACGAGGATTCGCTTTATCACTACCTCACCTTCATGACGACTCCGCCACCGCGTACGCTCTTCCGCGACATTCAGAAGATTCCCGCCGGTCATATGGTCGTGATCAAGCGCGACGGCACCGTTAGATCCTTGCAGTACTGGGACGCTTTACCGCCGCCAACAACTCAGGCGCGCAGCGACGAGGAGCACAAGATAGAGATACTTCGTTTGCTGAGAGAGTCAATCCGAAAGCGCATGATGTCTGACGTCCCCTTTGGCGTGTTCCTGTCGGGCGGCGTGGATTCGTCGGCAAACGTGGCGCTAATGTCAGAGCAGATGTCGAGACCGGTGGACACATTCACGGTTGGCTTTGAGAATGCGGAGTATCTCAATGAACTCGACTCGGCGCGGAGCATAGCGAGCCGGTATGGCACCAATCACCATGAAGTGATCATCTCCGAGAAGGAAATGCAGGACTTTCTTCCTGCACTTGTGTTTCATCAGGACGAGCCGATCGCGGACCCGGTTTGTGTTCCGTTGTATTACGTCTCAAAGCTGGCGCGGGATTCCGGGACTATCGTGGTCCAGGTAGGGGAAGGGTCAGATGAGATTTTTAGCGGCTACGACAACTACGTTCGTTATCTTCGGATCTATGAGAAATTCTGGCAGCACGCCGAGCATATGCCGCCGGTCATGCGTCGAGCGGCCAGCGCTGTCGTAAGGCCCGCACTGGAAGCGACGGGCAGAAAGCGCACCGCCGTCGAGTTAATTCGCCGTCTCGGCGCAGACGAGCCGCTGTTCTGGGGCGCGACAATCATCTATGACGAAACGTCCAAACCTCGTGTGCTTGGCCCGCGAATGCGTAAACAGTTCAACGGTCGCTCGTCGCTTGAGGCAGTCGCCCCGTATCTTGAACGAATCGAACGCGAAAGGCCCGATTCAGACTTCCTGGCACGCATGACCTATCTCGAATTGAAGCTGCGTTTGCCGGAGCTGCTTTTGATGCGAGTTGATAAGATCACCATGGCCACCAGCGTCGAGGCGCGTGTCCCATTTCTGGATCATCATCTCGTCGAATATGCGATGGGATTGCCCCGGTCGCTTAAGGTTGAAGGCTCGAGCGGAAAACATATTCTCAAACGTTCGCTGGAAGATATTCTGCCGCACGATCTGCTTTACAGTCGCAAGCGAGGTTTTGGCGCGCCGGTGCGTGAGTGGTTTCGCAATTCGCTGGGTGAATGGTTTGATTCGCACCTTATGAACTCGAGTATGCGCCAGCGCGACTTTCTGGATTACGAGTTTGTGGCGCAGCTCCTGGCCGAACATCGGAGCGGAAAAAACGATTGGGGATTTCATTTGTGGACCTTACTCAATCTAAGCCTCTGGTACGAGCGTTGGATTGATCGGGGCTGAGACGGAGATCGGAAATTACGGGGCCGCGAATGCTGGGAGCGCAAATACTGGGACCGCGGGCGTCTCGCCCGCAATGAGCGCGAAGCGTGAACAGCGGTTGTTAGTCGAGATCGCGGTTAGATACGGAACACTGGGGTAGCTCGGGGTGCGGGCGAGACGCCCGCGGTCCCAGTATTCGCCGTCCCAGTATTCGGGGGTCCCAGTATTGGCGGTCCCACTATTTGCCGTCGAGTATGTGCACAGTGGTTGCGGTTAGGAGCGGGGAGATCGAAAGGTTGATTCAAAGCTCAGAACAATCATCAGTTGCCGCCCCGGTCGCTGCCGTCGCTCCCCCTCCTCCCCCGACACCCGTTTCTCCGCGTCAGTTCTCGCGCCACGTCGCCTGGACCTTAGCCGTCCGTATCTTGATGGTCGCCAACAGCGTGCTGGCCGGAATCATCGTGGCGCGTTGGCTGGGCGCGGAAGGCGTGGGCCAGCTCGGTGTAATCAACGTCGCGGTAGCGATGGTCGTGCAGTTGGGGAGTCTTGGTCTGCCATCCGCCAACACTTACTTTATTGCCAGGGACCAGCAGCACTTTTTTGCCGCCGCGATGAATTCGCTTTTCTTCGCAGTAGTGGTTGGCGCCGCGCTGGCATTTGGACTTACGGTCCTTGCCATGTGGCATCCGGAATGGTTCAACTCTATCTCTCCGGATCTGATCCGAATCGCAGCTATCTCAATTCCTTTCCAACTCATTACGCTGATCGGCCTCAATATTTTTCTGGCTGTGGGAAAAGTGCGGCGGTTCAATGTGCTGGATCTGGCCGGCCAGTCGTTCGTACTCTTCAACGCCCTAATTGCTTTGGTAATTCTGCGTAAGGACTTGTGGACCCTGGTTTCCCTCAACACCGTGACTAGCCTGGCTATCGGCCTGCTGATTGTGGTGCTCATTGGAGTCTACGGAACTCGGCTGAAAGATCGTCAGGCACACTGGCGTCTCGACGCAGGATTACTGGGCGGTATGCTGCGTTACGGTTTGAAGTTTCACATCTCCATTTTGGCAGGTGCAATGATATTTCGCGCTGACCTGCTGGTAGTAAATCATTTTCGCGGACCGGCGGAAGCAGGCGTCTACAGTGTGGCGTCACAGTTCGCTATGATGTTGATGTTGTTGCCCGGTGTGATTGCAACTCTGTTATTTCCGCGAGTCACCGCCGAACAGGATGCGGGCGGAAAAACGACTGCACTGGTTACCAGACACACAGCGTTCGTGATGCTTGTGATTTGTCTGGCCGCGGTGCCAATCAGCTTCATTCTGCCTGCGCTGTATGGTGCGGCATTCTCAGACGCCTCCGTACAGTTATTAATCTTATTACCGGGCGTTTATTTGATCGGACTTGAGTCGGTGCTGGTCCAACACTTCAATGCCATCGGATTACCGCCCGCCATTCCGCTCTTCTGGTTGCTCACACTCGCGTTGAACCTCCTGCTTGTCTTTGCGCTGGTGCCCGGCTTTGGGGCGAGAGGCGCCGCCCTGGCTTCAACCCTGAGTTACCTGCTCATCTTCGTGTTGGTGTGCGTCTATTTTCACTTGAAGACTATGCGAACGATTTCCGAGATTCTACTTCTTAGTCCGTCTGAAATACGTCGCCTCTTGTTTGGGAAAAAATGGCGACCAGCGGCCGGGGGCACGGGATGAAGGGCGCGACGACCAAAGCTGGACCAGTGGTGTCGCGGTCGAAAAGGATGATGAAGGTGGTGCTGGTTTTACTTAGTGGGAATGCAGCCCCCGCTGAGAAGGAACTCGCGAAGCAATATCCCGGCGCTGTAATCGAGACTGTTTCTCGTGCCGAGATCGAGAGCGGTAGTCTTGTATCTCGGATTGCAGCGTTGCGAAGTCGCCGGGCAAATGTTCTGGTGTTTGTTACCGAACGTCTCGCGTGGCAGCGTAGACAAGATTTGTTCATGTTGCTGGGAGCGTTGGCCGGTGCTCGCGTCGTCATGATTCTTGATCGGCATGGGGCGTCCAGAAGAGACACGCGCTCCAGGATACTTTTGCGCGCGCCCTTCAAAACCGTTTCCGAAGGTGTCTTTGGCGCCCGGACAGTTGCGAGGGCGCGAGGCGACTTACAGCAACTTGAAGCGCAAGTAAAAAGCCACCCCGGCACTTCGCAAGCCCGCGCGCATGGTCAACTCAGGATTGTTTACCTTCGTTCCACGCCTGGGCCAGGCACCCAGGCAGGTGGCGCCGCGAGTCACATCAAAGGCGTCACGGATGCATTGATCGAGCTTGGCACGCAGGTTCGTTTCATTAGCAATGATGATATAGCGGGCCTGGACGACGAAGCGAAGTTATCGATCATCGGACCCGAGCCTTTAGGTGGCACGCGCGCCGTATTTGAAATTCATAACAACAGCATCTTCACTGCGGGGGCGGTGCCGCTGATTGTTGATGACCCGCCGGATTTTATTTATCAACGCTACGCGCGTTTCGGTTGGGCCGGGGTAGTCGCGAGCTTGCGAAGTAGCCGGCCGCTGTTTCTCGAATACAACGGTTCGGAGGTTTGGGTTGGACGTCATTGGGACCATGTCGGCATGCTGGATCTGCTGGCGCGTTATGAGCGTTTGAACCTCGATGCTGCGGCGCGTATTTTTGTCGTTTCTAACGTGGAACGACTTAACCTCGAGCGCGCCGGCGTTCAGGCAAACAAGATCATTGTTAATCCGAACGGTGTTGATACTGACACCTTCCGCCCGGGTATTGGTGGTGAGCGCGTGCGCGATGAACTGGGCATTGCTGAGGCAGAGACGCTGGTCGGTTTTGTCGGTTCATTTGGTCCATGGCACGGTGTGCTGACTCTGGTTGAAGCAATTAAGGAAATCCCAGCAAGCTCCGGTGTTCGTTTTCTACTGGTCGGCAGCGGCAGTTTGTTGGCCCAGGTCAAACAGGTTTTAGCCGCCGAGGAACAGAACGGTCGAGTTATTTTTACCGGTGCGGTGGAACACGAGCAGGTTCCTCGGTTGTTGGACGCCTGTGACGTGCTGGCGTCCCCGCACATACCGCTGGCCGACGACACGGAGTTCTTCGGTTCACCGACGAAGATCTTCGAATACATGGCTATGGGCAAGGGAATCGTTGCCAGTCGCCTGGGCCAGATTGGCGAAGTGTTGAGTGACGGGGAGTCGGCGTTATTGGTCCAACCAGGCAACGCGAGAGAACTCACAGAAGCAATTGTTCGACTTGCCGAGTCCCCTAAGTTGCGCGAGCATTTGGGAGAGAAGGCTCGGCGACATGCAATAGAGCGGCATACATGGAAGCGAAACGCTCAGAACGTTCTGGATGCTTACAGGAAGTGGATGGAAGAGGTTAAGTCGTAATGGCGAGCGTGGAGACTAAACACGAGACCTTGCTTCAGGACGAGAAGCAGCGCGCGCGCGATCAGTGGTCGCACGATCCGTGCGGGGCAGAATTTGGCAAGGATCTGGAGTTTGGCTCCCGGGAATTCTTTGATTCAGTTGAAAAACAGCGTTACCGGGACTACGCGCCATGGATGCCGCGAGTGATGGGCTTCGATCAATTTGCTGGAAAGCGTCTCCTTGAGGTTGGCTGCGGCATGGGTACCGACCTGCTGCAATTCGCACGCGGCGGAGCGATTTGTACTGGGGCCGACCTGACACCTCGCTCCATCGAAATCTCACGCCGTCATTTCGAGGTCTACGGATTTCCCGGGACTTTTTTGATCACAGATGGCGAACGATTGCCGTTTCCCGACGAGAGTTTCGATGTGGTCTATTCCAACGGTGTCCTGCATCACACGCCCGACACCGCCGGCGCAATACACGAAATTCATCGCGTGCTGAGGCCCGGCGGCATCGCGAAGGTCATGTTGTATTACCGTCACTCGCTCAATTATTGGGGCGAGATGATCCTGCATCGTGGTCTTCTTCGTGGTGAACTGCTTCGCGGAAGATCTCCTGAAGAGATCATGAGCCGTTGGGTGGAATACTCCGAGAAGGAAGGCCGTCCGCTGGTAAAGGTCTACAGCCGAACAGAGGCTCGTAAGCTGTTCCGGGATTTTAAGAGTGTTGACTTCGAGGTCGATCAATTGACGCGGGCAGAGTTCTACCGGTTGAGTGCGGTTATTCCTGACCAGCTCTTTCAGTTCTTAAGAAAGCACTTCGGTTGGAACCTGATAATTACGGCCACGAAGTAGGACCAGCATTCCTGCCTGTGTGGGATTCGCAGATTACAGTGCGGCTTAGGCCGCGACAAAAGAAAACACGATCCACGAAATCACACTAAACGACACTAACAACATTTCGTGGGTACTGATGCAGTTTCGCTTATCAATTGCAGAATCCCGACTCGTCGGGATAGCGCGGGATGCGAGAGGCAGCGAGCATTACGAAGGCCTAGATTATTTATGTTAAGTAGCCTGAGGCATCCCGCGCTACTGCGCTCTCGTTCTGTAATTGGTTTCTGAATCAAACTGCGGCCGACTCAGCTTCTGAATTGATGACCACAGTGAAAACGAGTCTTCTGCGCAGATGGGAAAACGCGGATAAGCGCAATCTAAAGCGGCGTTTGCTTGCATTGCTTTTTCTACTGGCGCTGGCGTTTGCCGTGCGCGGACTCACCATGCGGTTCATCAGGGACAATCTATCCGATCCTGGTTGGTTCCAATCCGGATCTTACGCGCTCTTTGATCGGCAAGCTCAAAACATACTAGATGGCACGTCTTCCATCTTCTGGATTGATGACCCGGCAAAGACTGAGGCCGCGGTCTATCCGCCCGGCTATCCAATCTGGTTGGCACTAATTTACAGAATCAGCGGCCAGCGCTCTGCCGTCGCCATCCAGAGAGTTCAATGGTTACTCGACTCTTTGTCGGTGTTGCTAATCGTTGCCATAGGCGTGACCGCCTATGGTTGGCCGGTGGGAATTACGGCCGGAATTCTGGCGGCGCTGTCGCCGCTGCTCGCTCTCTCCGGTGCAACTCCCATGGCGGACGCGCCCACGAGTTGGATCGTCCTGACTGGTGTGTGGATGCTGCTGTTGGCATTCAAGCGACAACGGCTTGGCTGGGCTATAGGCGGCGGGCTTGCTGTTGGAGCTTCCTGCTGGTTGCGTCCAAACGCCCAGCTTCTCGTATTCAGTTGGGTCGCCGCGATCCTGGTTGTGCTTAACCTTGGTTGGCGACGCAGACTTCTGCTCAGCGGTGCAGTTCTGATAGGGATGGCGATCTTCGTGGCGCCTCTTTTGATTCGCAATGCAATTGCCTTCCGCGCCTTTATGCCAACCGGTTTGGGAACAGGGACAAATCTATGGGAAGGAATCGGAGAAACCGAACGTGCTGCAGAGTTTGGCGCATTCGTGAATGATAAAGACGTGCTGGAGCAGGAGCGCAAGGAAATGGGGGTGCCGGCCGATGCGCCCTTCAGTCTTTATTTTCCTGACGGCGTCAAGCGCGATCGCGCCCGTGCACGCAAGGCCCTCACGATTATTGCGAGGAATCCAGTATGGCACGCCGGCGTAATGGGACGCCGGATGGCCGGAATGTTGAAGTATGCGGGCGAGCCGCCACCGTACATGGGCAGCGCGGGCATCAATGTCACCAGCAAGAAAACTCTACCTGCCTACCTGGAAGGTGGCCCACTGGCGCTCGCTGTAAATGTGCTGGGGATGATTCAAAGCGTTCTGCGATGGATGTTGCTGCCTTTGATCGTCGCTGGTTTGTTTCTGGCTTTTCGCCGCGAGGCAACGATCACTGGCCTGCTGCTGGCCACGGTCTTGTATTACCTTGTGGTTTCATCCTTCTTACACTCTGAGCTTCGTTATGCTCTTCCCATGCACGCGCTATTACATATATGGGCGGCAGTCGCGTTAGCGTCATTGCCAACTCTGATTTCGTTTGTAGGGGCGTCCCTCCGTGGGCGCCCCTCACCGCGTGGTTAGGCGCCTGATCGTGCTGTGGGCGCGTTGACCAGGCGAAATGGGGTGCCCACGGAGGGACACCCCTACAGGAAACTCGCGAACAGTTGAAACTCCCGGACCCATTTTTAAAGAATGACAGATGGCTGCCCTGGATAGTCTTTCCGGGAATCCTTCTGGTCTATCTGTTATTTCCTTCCATGAATTATTACTGGGACGGAATCTTTTTTGCTCGGGTCATCGAAGATGCGCCGGGCTTGGATGCTTCGCTTCTTCATCCCAATCATCTCCTCTACAACGTCGTCGGATATTTTCTCTATAAATGCGCGCGAACTTTGAGACTGAACTGGCGGGCAGTTGAGGTCTTACAATTTGCCAACAGTGTAGCCGGCGTGTTGACGGCTGCTCTGCTGTTCAAGATTCTGAGACGTTGTTTGCAATCGAATTACCTTGCCTGGTCACTGACTCTGCTATTCGCTTTCTCAGCTACATGGTGGAAGTTTTCCACCGACGCCAACGCCTATATCCTCAGCGTGGTTTTTCTGCTGCTGGCTTTCTATTTCGTACTGCCGGGTTCAAAACCGAGACCGTTGCTGGTTGTCGTTCTGTTTTCTGTTGCGGTATTGCTTCATCAGTTGGCGGTGTTTTGTTATCCGGTCCTGGCGTTGGGGCTAAGGTGGCAAGCGTCGTCGTATCAAACCGAGCGGCGAAGTTCTATCGTAATACAGTTTTGTGTTCTGGCCTTCGTGCTTGTCTTCGGCGCTTATGTTTATTGTTTCTACCTTATTTCCGGAACACTTGATGCGGCACGGTTCGCGCGTTGGGTGACGTCTTACTCCCCTGACGCCAGTTTCAGTTTCAACGCTGTAAGTAATATCGGCTACGCGTTACGCGGCCACGCGCGGCTATTTTTCGGCGGGCGTTTTTCGCTACTCAATGGCTTGCTCACGCCTGGAATTATCGGCTTAATCGGCATCCTGATAGCGCTGTTGTTAGTGTGGCTCTTTTTCATCATGCGGGGACTGAGGAAGGTGAGATGGCCCAACGCCAGGGAGGTTTGGCAAAATCGCGTAGCGAAACTCGCCGCGCTTTGGATCGTCGTCTATGTCGCGTTTCTATTCTTTTGGTTACCCCAAAATACTTTCTATCGACTGTTTTACCTGCCGGCAATCATCCTTTTGTTGGCAGTGGTATTAGCGTCGTGGGGCGTTAGCGGCTCAGAGAACCGATCCTATCGGCTAGCTCTGTTTGTGGCCGTCATGGCGCTCGCTAATTTTCTATTCTTTATCTTTCCCTATTCGCACGCGGAAAAGTATCCGCCGTTGTCAGCCGCACTCGAAATGAACAAGGTATGGCAGCCGGGAACGATCGTGTTTTACGCGAGCGAGAATTCTGACAATAATCTTTTTCAATACTTTAATCGGGCTACTGACTGGAAGCCGCTGCCGCAATTCGATCAGCTCGAAACAGAGCTGCGCGGGAATTACGACAGTGGAAGGGAAACCTGGGTGGAGGCAACTGCAGTCGAGCAACTGAAAAGACTTCCAGCAGGTGAGGAATGGTTTGCAAGGCATGCACAACCTAATACGCTGCACGAGCGGAGTGATCGTGGATACAGCATCAGGTTCATAAAAATTGTCCCATAAGATAGCTCGTGGAACAGTTGAGGCGGGGAAAGGATGAGCGTCGTGGAATAGTTAGAGGTCGGGAAGGGTGGTTTACCCCCGCTCGTTGATCGCCAAAGGATCTTAGGCCGGGGCAAGCCGCTCTAACTATTCCACGAAGCCATTCTCGTCCCAACCATGAGGTGGTTAAGGGTCACTTGATGCTTAGGAACTCAAAGCCAACTTCCAAGCAGATCGCCATGGCGAGCGTTCTGGTATTTCTGGTCGCGTTTGGTATCCGTTTACTTTCATGGCACGACACACGACTGGAAGTCGGTAACGTTCAAACCGTCGTAGTCAGCGACTACCAAAGGACCGCACGACTGATCAGAGAAGAAGGTTTTAGCGGTTTCTTCAACCCTTCAGGACCGCTGGCTGACCCTAACCTGCTGGGCCATCCACCCGGTTATCCGATTGTGCTCGCATTTCTCAGTTCGGTTTTCGGCAATTCAAACATCGTCATACAGCTTTTCCAAATTACCTGCGATGCGCTTGCTGCAGTTGTAGTCTTCCTGATCGCGATTGAGTTGTTCGCGCTGGGCGTCGGGGTTATTGCCGGTCTCCTTGTCGCCTTCTCGCCGCAATTTGCGTGGAATTCCGTGCTCCTATTGCCCGATGCCATGTCGGTATTGCCGCTACTGCTGGCGGTCTACGTCCTTACGCGCGCGTTAAAAAAGCCGAAACTGATTACAGTGATCGTTGCTGGCGTGCTTGTCGGCTCGTCTTGCTGGTTGCGCGCAAACGCTCTGCTCATGGCGCCGTTTCTGGCCCTCGTCGTAATACTACTTTTCCCGCGAGAACTCCGTTTCCGTTACGCGGGAGCGTTGTTGCTTGGGGCAGTGATAATCATCGCGCCACTAACGATTCGAAACTGGCTGGTGTTCAACCATTTCATTCCAGTATCGCTGGGCGCCGGGCAAACAATGCTTGAGGGAATTTCGGACTACGATCCGGCGCGCAGGTTTGGCATTCCCCACACCGACATGGGGATCATGAGAATGGAAGCCGAGCAATACAACCGCCCGGACTACTATTCGACGCTGTTTGCCCCGGATGGAATCAAGCGGGAACGAATGCGCCTGGCGCGCGGCTTTGGCGTCATTCGCGATAATCCTATCTGGTTTGGGAGCGTGATGCTGCGTCGCGCAGGCTCGATGCTGCGGCTCGAAAGAGCACGGCTGATTTCATTCAGCCCGCCGGTGAGCCACGATCTCAGCGTCGACGAGAGCAGGCGTGTTTGGTTGGCTACTCCGACGCAATTGCTCGCGCAGGCCGTTGAGAAGTCAACAGGTGCGCAGTTTTCACTGGCGCCGCGCGCGAACGCAGGGGACTCTGAGAATGGGGAAACGCTGCAGATCATTTCCGACAGCGCGAAATATGGTGTTCAACTTCAAACTGCGACCGCCACAGTCAAGTCAAATCATGATTTTGTTTTTAGAATTCCTGTGCTCGTGCATGAAGGCCGAATGACTGTGGATGTCGTCGGAGCGCAAAGTGGCCGCGCTTATGGTTCATCGGTAACTGAAACAGCCGAGGTGAAGGAAGGTGAGCCTCAGCCGCACAAGATAGTAGAGTTGCCCTTAGTCAGCGGCTCGGCAGAGACGTTGAGTCTCTCATTCCGGAACGCGTCGCCACCCTCAGGACGTTCGCGCGTTGACGTGGGCCAGATTGAGTTGTTTGAACTGGGCCCGGCCTCTTTTTTATGGACGCGTTACCCGAGATTCCTGGTCAGCAGTATTCAAAGACTCTTCATCACCGCAGTTATGCTGCCACTCGCATTGCTCGGTGTCGCTATTCTGGTTAGACGTCGAGCATGGAAAAGCCTGGTCCTCCTATTGAGTGTCCCCGCCTATTACTTTTGCTTCCAGTCGATATTGCATACTGAGTATCGATACGTACTGGCGATACATTATTTCCTTTTCGCACTAGCGGCAGTGACGCTCTATGAACTCTTCCAGTTCCTGGCCGCCTTAAGAGGCCGATTCCCGCGAGCTGCTTCGTAGAAAATGATCCCCTCACAAACCTTATCGAGTCTTTCCGCGATCAGCCTTGGTGTCGTTTGCCCGATGGCAAATGAGAGCAAATCTGCCGTTAGATTTGTGATGGAAGTGCTCGCGACGTGTAACCGCTTCAGTTTCAAGTCGGTGAATTTCTTTGCGATCGTCGACAATGTAAGCACGGACAATACAAGAGCCTTACTCGACACGCTGTCAGGGACTGAACCGCAACTGCACGTGGTGTGGGCGCCCGAAAACCGGAACGTGGTTGACGCCTATACGCGAGGATATCGTGAAGCCCTCGGCGGCCAATGTGATTGGATTCTGGAAATCGACGCGGGCTATAGTCATCAGCCTGCTGATATACCGCAGTTCTTTGCCGAGATGTCGAAAGGTTACGACTGCGTTTTTGGGACGCGTTTCGCGAAGGGCGGCAGCGTTCTTGAAACCTCGCCGCAGCGACGACTGATAAGCTACGGCGGATCGATAGTTACTAATCTCTTTTTGGGAACCAGGCTGAGCGATATGACCAGTGGCTTCGAATTATTCAGCCGACCCGCGTTGCAGAAGATTATAGAGAGGGGAATCAAGTCACGCGGTCCGTTTTTTCATACTGAGATCAAAACCTATTGTCGCGGGCTGCGTTGGGTCGAAGTTCCGATTCACTATCGCGCTGCCAGTCACAACATCACCAGTGCGAGTCTGAAAGATGCCTTTGCAAGTCTCTGGCGCTTGTTCAGGCTAAGGATTACCGGAGGCCTATGAACAACGGGAAGACTTTAGAAACTCCGCACAAGGTGGCACTCGTCGTTACATCGATTGCCGGCCCAACCCAAATTCTCCAGACGTTTGCCCGCGGCAGTCAGGAACGTGGTTACAAATTCATTGTCATCGGGGATTCGGCCAGCCCGGCCGGCTTTCAACTTGAAGGTTGTCGCTTCTACAGCCTGGATCAACAGTATCAAACGGGATTCACCTTTGCCCGGCAGTGTCCTACTAAACACTATGCGAGGAAGAACCTTGGATATCTTCTGGCACGACGCGACGGCGCAGAGATCATTCTTGAAACCGACGATGACAACCTTCCCTACGAAACATTTTGGCGGGTTCCCGACCGGCGACAGTCGACTAGGACGATTTCAAACCACGGATGGTCCAACGTCTATCAGTATTATTCGGAAGCAACGATTTGGCCTCGCGGCTTCCCACTGGACCACGTCAAAGATCGATTGCCGGCTCGAGACTCGCTGCCGGTTGAAGACACCGACTGTCCTATTCAGCAGGGTTTGGTAAATGAAAATCCCGATGTCGACGCCATCTACCGGCTGGTTTCGCCGCTGCCACAATCATTCGCATCCAGTGGTTCGGTAGTTTTGGCGGAGGGTTCCTGGTGTCCTTTCAACAGCCAAAACACGTGGTGGTGGCGCGACGCGTTTCCGCTACTCTACCTGCCGGGATATTCCTCGTTTCGGATGACTGATATCTGGCGCAGCTTCGTGGCGCAGCGAATCGCCTGGGCCAACAACTGGTCCGTCGCCTTTCATCAACCAACCGCCTGGCAGGAGCGCAACGAGCATAACCTGATGCGCGACTTTCACGATGAGCTACCGGGATACCTCCACAATAAATCAATCTGCGAGGAGTTGGACAAGCTTCAGATTCGTCCGGGCACGGACCAGCTCGGCAATAACCTGCGGGTCTGTTATGAACAACTTGTCAGCATGGAATTGCTTGACCGCAGGGAACTGGTCCTCGTTGATGCGTGGCTTACAGATCTGCAAACCGCTAGCGAGTGATCTTTTGCCCCACCCCAAATGCCGCCGAACAGCGGGTACGGAGTAAACCTCGCGCAGGACTGATGAGGTTTCCGGCCAACGCTTGCCAAAACACATTGAATAGTAGTCGATCCGCGCAGTAATAACCGGAAGAAATTGGCCATAGTGAGACCATGAAAAATAAACAAAGCCGGAAAACCAGGCCACGCCCGTTATCGCGTAACGAACAAAAAAATAGTGAGAGCAAGCCAGACATCGCGAGGCACTCGCCCTGGGAAGTTGGCGAGGGTTCGCGTGGTGTTTCTGTCTTCAGATCCAGTTTTTGAGTCCATATGACGAAGAGCACCCGGGCGCAGAATACTTAAGCGAGCTCGTTATTGTACTATGGTGAAGATCGATTCAAGCCTCTGCTAACCGAAGCGGCGAACAGCTTTTCCGGACGGTTTCATTAGCTTCATACGGACTTTCGTTTCAAATGTTGTCTAACCGCTCAATCATTTGTTTTGGGGGTGAAGATTGGTGGTATCACCACCCCCATTCAAAGGCGCACCTGATGCGCAAGTTCGCCCGCGCGGGGAATAAGGTCATTTTCGTAAATTCGATCTCGATGGGACTTCCTGCGCTGGGCCATAAAGACCTGCTGCCGCGAATTAAGCGAAAGTTGGGAAGTTATTCAAAACTTGCACAGGAAACTGCGGAGGGCATCACTGTTGTTTCTCCCGCGAGTCTTCCTTTTTTCGGAAGCACCGCCTCGAGAGGCGTGAATCGTCGTTTGATTGGAGCTCAAATCAGAAAGCTGGCGGAGTCTCGCGGCCTCACAAAGCCAATCCTCTGGATCGCAATCCCGACTGCTGCCGAGATGATTGGTGAGTTTGACGAGTCGGCTGTTGTATATCATGTTTCCGACAAGTACGACGCGAACACGATGGACCATGCGACGGATCCGGAGTTGATCGGCAAGCTTCACACTCAGGCAATCGACGGCGCCGACATCATTCTTTATTCGGGCCGCAAACTTCTTGCGGAAGCGAGTCGCGGACGGAAACGTTCACACCTGCTCGAGCAGGCCGTCGACTTCGAACATTGGGCCAGAGCCGGTTCAGGAGAGTTGACTGTGGCCCCCGAGATAGCCCAGATTTCCGGCCCGCGCCTTGGTTACTTCGGTGCGATTGAGCCCTGGCTAGTCGACCAGGAACTAATCAAGCGCGCCGCTCGAGACCGTCCGTCATGGCAGTGGATTTTCATCGGCAACAAGTCGCGCGGAGTGGAGATTGAATCGTTACCGAATACTCACTTCCTGCCGGCAGTTCCTTATGAAGAACTGCCACATTATGCAGCCGGTTTTGATGTCTGCGTGTTGCCGTGGGACACTGACAAGGCTTTTACCAGCTACGGATCGGCGATTAAGGTTCGGGAATATCTGGCCACAGGAAAGCCGGTGGTGATTTCACCTCTGCCTGAATATGAACCCATGCGGGACGTGCTACGCATCGCCCGGAGTCGAGACGATTTCCTGGATCTAATTGACGAAGCTTTACGGGAAACCGACACTGAGGCGAGTCAGAAACGGCAGGCAGCAGTTAAGAATGGAACCTGGGACGCGCGTGCGCAGTGGGTCAGCGATCTGATTCAGAAAGTGTTGATTGAAAAGAGCTCGACGCACGGCGAGGCTACAACCAATTGAGAACTTATGTCCGCCACACTTTCAGTTTGTCGATGTTTAGCGTAGGGCGTATATGAAACTCAACTTAGCCTCCGGCCAGACACGACAAACTTAAAGTGTGTCGGACACGTCTCTTGAGTACGATCCACGGCTCACACGAAACTGCACTAAACTCTTTTCGTGTTTATTCGTGTGAACTCGTGGATAGTTTTCGTATCGCGAAACAAAACTGAAAGTCACTGATAGACAATTGTCAGCATGAAGCAGGTATTACAAAACCGAAAGAGCGGCAAGGTTGCGGTCGGAGAAGTGCCGGTGCCCGTGGTGCAGGCAGGGCGCGTTCTAGTTCGGACTGTAGCTTCGTTGATTAGTGCCGGCACCGAAAGGGCTTCTGTCGAGAGTGTGCGCAAAAGCCTGGTGCAGGAAGCGCGCGAGCGTCCGGATCTGGTGAAGGCTGTTATCGATAAAGCGCGCACCGAAGGCCTGCGAAATACATTCAATGCCGTGCGAGGAAAACTCGCTTCATCGCAGGCCCTGGGGTACAGCGCTGCTGGAATCGTGATTGCGGTTGGCAACGACGTAACTGATTTCGCTTCGGGCGATCGGGTAGCCTGTGCCGGCGTCGGCTTCGCGTCCCACGCTGAAGTCTTGTCGGTGCCAACAAATCTGTGCGTGTCTCTTCCGGACAATGTTGAATTCGAGGTAGGCTCTTTTGGCACCCTCGGCGCGATTGCTTTGCAGGGAGTCAGGCTGGCCCAACCGACGCTTGGCGAATCCGTCGTCGTAATCGGCTTGGGATTAGTGGGTCAGTTGACGGTCCAACTTCTAAAAGCGAACGGGTGTCGTGTGTTTGGTATCGATCTCGACTCTGCGCGGGTCGACCTTGCGCGACAACTCGGCGCAGATGCTGCTGTCGTTTCAAACGATGAGACAAAACAAGCGGTTTTGAATTGGACCAACGGACGCGGAGCTGATGCGGTGCTGATTACGGCGGCCACGGATTCAAATGCGCCGGTCGAGTTGGCTGGGGAAATCTCGCGCATGAAGGGCCGGGTGGTTGTCGTGGGAATGACCGGATTGACGGTGCCGCGCTCATCTTATTTTGCTCGCGAGTTGTCGTTGCAGATTTCAATGTCGTATGGACCGGGTCGTTACGATCCCGATTACGAAGAGCGCGGCCACGACTATCCCTTTGGGTACGTGCGTTGGACGGAGAAACGTAACATCGAAGCCTTCCTCAATCTGGTGAGTGAGAAACGCATCAACCTAGACGCTTTGATTACGCATCGTTTTGAAATCGACAATGCCGAGCGCGCGTATGAACTTCTGGCGGGAGATTCGGGCGAACCGTATCTGGGAGTCGTGCTCGGTTATGACCCGAATCGAGAACTCACTCGCAATGTCGAATTGCTGGAGCAGGTCAAGCCAAACTCAAGCGCGGAAAGATCGGTACGCGCGGGTGTAATCGGAGCGGGCGGCTACGTGACCGGGATGTTGCTACCACAGTTTAAGAGCGCTGGTGTTGAATTGATTTCCGTCGCCACTGCTTCCGGATTAACGGCGGTCGGCGCCGGGAAGAAATTTGGGTTTAGTCGCGCGGTGTCGGAGGCGGCAGACGTGATTGGTGAAGACAATGTGAATCTGGTTGTAATTGGAACTCGTCACGACTCGCACGCAAAACTTGCCGTCGAAGCGCTCACTCGCGACAAGCATGTTTTCGTAGAAAAGCCTTTGGCCCTGAATGACGAGGAGTTGAACCAGGTTCTCGACGCAGCGGCGCGTTCGCGTGGGCAATTGATGGTGGGTTTTAATCGCCGGTTTTCACCGTTGGCACGGGCCGCGAAAGAGTTTTTCGCCGGCCGTCAAACACCACTCTCGATTTTGTATCGGATCAACGCCGGTCGCATTCCTGCTGAGCATTGGATTCAGGATGCTACGCAAGGCGGCGGCCGGATCGTCGGTGAAGTCTGTCATTTCATCGACTTGATGCAGTACTGGACCGCGTCACGGCCCATATCGGTTTTCGCGGCGGCAATAGCTGCGTATCAGGACAACGTTACGAACCACGATTCGGTCTTCATCACTTTGCGTTTTGCCGACGGCTCGAACGGCTGTGTTGCATATCTCGCGGAAGGTGATAAGGCGCTCGCCAAAGAGCGCATGGAGATTTTTGGCGAAGGAAAGAGCTTTGTCATCGACGACTTTCGCCAGGCGATCGGTTTCCGTAACGGACGCGAAGAGAAGATAACGCTGCGAGCGCAGGATAAAGGACAAGCTGAGCAAGTGAAGGCCGTTTGCGCTGTCGTGCTTGAGGGCGGCCCGGCGCCGATTGCGCTTGGAGAACTCGAGGCTACTACGCGCGCCACGTTTCGGGCGCTTGATTCAATTCGTACTGGACGATCTCTCGAAGTCATGAGTGATCGGTAAGAGGCAAGTAGTTCAGAGTTCAACCTTCAGGTTGTGCTTTTGCGACGCCGCAAGTTGAAGCTTGATGAACTCTAAACTTCTAGCCCCTGGCCCCTGACCTCTGAATCTATGTGTGGCATCGCCGGAATAATCAGTCAGGACCCTGAACGCTACATGCGGGCGATGCTTTCTTCGATAGAGCATCGCGGCCGAGACGACGAAGGGATCTGGACATCGGACTTCAACGATGACTCCCGACGGCAAATATGCCTGGGCCATCGGCGACTGGCGATAATCGATACCAGCACCGCCGGCCATCAACCAATGCTGTCCGCCGATGGCCGCTATGTGATCACGTTTGGCGGCGAGATCTACAACTATCGAGAGCTGCGGGAGGAACTCCAAAGCAAAGGCCACCTCATCAAATCTCAGACTGACACCGAAGTTCTGCTCACTGCGTTTGCGGAGTGGGGCAAGGATTGTCTTCCTCGTTTCAATGGGATGTTTCACTTCGCCATCTGGGACAATCTCGAGCGCAGCTTAACGCTGGCGCGCGACCACGTGGGCATCAAGCCGCTTTACTACGCTTATGTGCCCGAGCAAGGCGGAAACCCCGGCTTATTAATTTTCGCCTCGGAAGTAAAAGCTATCCTCGCGACCGGATTAGTTTCTCGTCAGCTCGATCCGGAAGCGCTACACCAGTTTCTCACCTTCCTCTGGGCCCCCGATCCAAACACCTTGTTTCAGGGAATCAAGACGCTGCCGCCGGCGCACGTCCTCACGTTCAAAGACGACGAAATCAGTGTCAACGAATGGTGGGACGTTTCGTTTGACGACATCGAGGAAGGTCGCAGTGAAGCATGGTGGCAGGAGCAAGTGCTTGCGATGTTGGACAACGTCGTGCGCCTGGAGATGGTTGCAGATGTTCCGCTGGGATCGTTTCTCTCAGGCGGCATCGACTCCTCGGCGATCGTCGCGATGATGAAGAACCACAGCAACGGTAGACGTGTCAGCACCTACACCGTAGGCATTGAAAGTGAAGATCTGCGTTACGACATTATTCCGGACGATGTGGAATGGGCTCGGCGCGTCAACAAGCAACTCGACACCGACTATCATGAAATCATGCTGCAGCCCTCGGTGACTGAGCTGCTGCCTAAGTTGGTCTATCACATGGATGAACCGGCTATAGACATGGCAATTCCCAGCTATCTCGTTTCTTGCGCTGCTCGCGAGACGCTACGCGTTATGCTGTCGGGCATGGGCGGTGATGAAGTGTTTGCCGGTTACCCGCGCCAACTGGCGATGAAGATTGCCGGCGCGTTTGATCCGATTCCAACAATGCTACGGCGGCCTTTGATGGAGGTTTTAGGGCGCACATTGCCGGGAGGTATGCCCGGAAGGCTTACTGGTCCATTACGCAATGCTAAGAAGTTTGCGCTTAGTGCGGCGCTCGACTTTGAGAATCGATACCTGGGATACGGAACCTACTTCACCGATGAAGCGAAACAGAAACTATATTCCGAGCCCATGCTCGAAGCGACACGTGGATTGGACGCGTATGCCAGCCACAGGCGTTACTTCGCTCGCGTTGGCAACGCTGCGCCTTTGAATCGCCTGCTTTACGTGGATCTGAAAACGTTCTTACCGTGTTTGAACCTGATAACTACCGACAAGACCTCGATGGCTGCCAACCTCGAGGTTCGAGTGCCTTTTCTGAATCGCCGGATGATTGAGTTTGCTGCGCGCATGCCGGCAGATCTAAAGCTGCGTGGCTTCAAACGAAAATATATTCTCAAGCGAGCGCTGGAAAAGTCGTTACCTGCCGACATAGTCTGGCGAAAGAAGGCAGGCTTCGGCGCGCCAATCCGTTCGTGGTTGCGGGGCGCTCTGCGTCCGATGATTGATGACCTGCTTTCGCCGGAAACGGTGAAGCGGCGCGGGCTGTTTAGACCAGTTGAAGTGCAAAGAATTATCGAGGCTAATTCTTCGGGTCGTGAAGATTACAATCTGCAGGTTTTCCAGCTACTGAATCTTGAACTCTGGCAGAGGCAGTTTATGGACAAGTAGATGATGAGTCAGTCGGAACCTCCGCGGTCGCGGGAAACCTCCGCAAACACGTCCAATTGGGTACTGATGCAGTTTAATTGATCAGCGAAACTGCATCAGCACGCGTTAAGTGATAGTAATTGACAACAGCTTGAGGCGGGTCATATGCTGATTGGGCTGGCATTTTAGGCCGGCTCCTCAAGTGAATTTACCCGACCCGACGAAACTTCTCTCAATGACAGTCCAGGAAGAACCTTCATTACCGGAATCAATTACAGTGGCGCCGCCTGCAGAAAGTAGTACGCGCAAACGTGTGTTGCTGGCTGAGGATGACCGCGCGCTGAGGCGGTTTCTTGAAGTTGTGCTTGACCGTGCCGGTTACAAAGTTATCCCGGCGGCTGACGGCCTGGAGGCGATGAAGCTCGCGCTCTCAACGCCAATTGATATCGTGGTAACGGATGCGATGATGCCCAACCTCAGCGGATATGAATTTTGCCGGTTCCTCAGGAATAGCCAGACGCTTGCTCATCTTCCCGTCATTTTACTAAGCGCTCTCGAGCGAAAAGAAAATAATCAGAACGCCGAAAAGGTTGACGCTTTTCTGGCGAAGCCGGTGTCAGCCGAAAGTTTAGTTGCTTGTATTGAAGAGTTGCTGAGTCGCAAGGCGTAAGTCCAACTCAAGTGTCATATCAGAACCGGAAGCGGTAGCGACCGGGTTGTGCTGGGCTACTACTAACATGAAGCCCAACAAGACCCGGTCGCTACCCGCTTCCGGTTCTGATGCCGATCGCTGGATCGTTAGCGCGCAGTTGACGAGCTGTTAACTTCCACCAGTGCATCGACATTCGTATATGACAATCCCTGCGCGGCGGCTACTGCCTCGTAGGTGCAATGACCAGCGTAGGTGTTAACGCCTTCTTTCAATCCTGGATCGGTTCGGATCGCTTCAAAGAAACCTTTGTTGGCGAGTCTGACGGCGTAGGGAAGGGTGGCATTCGTAAGTGCGAACGTTGACGTGCGCGGAACCGCTCCCGGCATATTTGCTACGCAGTAGTGCAACACCCCCTCGACGTAATAAGTCGGGTTTGAATGAGTGGTTGGGTGGGTCGTCTCAATGCACCCGCCCTGGTCCACCGCGACGTCGACGATTACGGCGCCGTTCGGCACGTCTTTGAGCATGTTTTTGGTCACCAGTTTGGGAGCAGCCGCGCCCGGGACCAATACCGCCCCCACAATTAGATCGGCAGTAGAGATCGCATCGTGAATCATGTAGGCGCTGGAAGCCAGGGTTGAGACTTTAGTCAAAAAGATATCGTCGAGCTCGCGCAGCCGGTCGAGATTGTTGTCAATAATAGTTACGTAAGCTCCCATGCCGACAGCGATCTTTGCGGCGTTGGTACCGACCACTCCGCCGCCAATGATGACAACTCGCGCAGCCGGCACTCCCGGCACGCCGCCCAACAAAATGCCACGGCCCCCAGCCATCTTTTCGAGGTAATGC
>Ga0190270_10000092_pt1 | contig 39928 bp, 35 predicted proteins | sample Popmic320T_FD_133748 | JGI IMG/M metagenome (GOLD analysis project Ga0190270, IMG submission 133748) | Populus adjacent soil microbial communities from riparian zone of Weber River, Utah, USA - 320 T | ecosystem: Environmental > Terrestrial > Soil > Riparian zone | place: USA: Utah | collected...
CAGGAAAAAACTGCAACACTCGCGAAGACAGTCGCCGAGATCTTTGCGGCCAGACGAAGGTCGGTGAACCATGTGAATGGAATTTGAAAACCATGGAACAGCAGGTGGTGATCTACGAATTGTTTGGGATCCAGCGTCGTTAGAGGTAACCAATTAAACGGCGGTGGAAGGATTCCATGGCGGAGAGAGTCCCAGAGTATGCGGCTCCACTTTATGTGATAGTAACCATCAAAGTCGCCGCAACAAATGGCGTCGGTAGAAAACTGTAAGCGCAGAAATATGATAGCGATAATGATCGCAGCAGTAACCAACACTACAAGGCGCGATGCAGTCTCGGATTGCAGCCAGGTTGGAAGATGTGGCGAGGTTTTCATTTACCGCCAAAACTACCTTGCGGCGAGCACTCTCTAGTCTCACAGTTGATCGATTAGATCGAGGAAGGCACGAGGATCGATCGGCTTGGTTACGTGTTCATTAAATCCGGCATTGAGCGAACGGTTGCGATCGTCAAACATCGAATAACCTGTGACGGCGACCATCGGTATGCTTTCGTAACCCGGCAATAGTCTTAGGGCCTTCGCAAGTTCATAGCCATTCATCTCGGGCATGCCAATATCCGAAATCACCACATCGAAATGGTGTTCGCGCGCGAGATTGATGGCCTCGGGAGCGGAGGATGCAGTTGACACCTCGTATCCGGCGTGTGTCATCAACACTGACAGCATTTCGGTGACATCGGAAACGTCGTCAACGACGAGTGCCCAGCGGCGTTTGATGGAATCGCTGATCGAAGACTGCGTTTGCGGGGACGCGGAATCAATCGGCACTCCTCGAGAAGGCAAGAACGCACTGGACAAAAGACTGGGGAAGGAGGTCGGGTAGCTGGGCTCTATCATCGATACCTGCCAGAAGTTGAACTAATTGGGGGGCCTTAATTTAGCCGAAAGAAGTTCCGCTGTCTAGGAAATCCGTAAGACCGGGCGCTTTTGGTTAGTTCGCGAGGGCGCTCTTAGTTCATAAGAGCGCTTGCCGCCCTCCGTGCGGTAAGGCTCTGCCGGCTCTGCCTTACCGTGAACTGCCTTATTGAATTTGGGAGGCTACGCCTCCTTTGATCCGGAGGCGTAGCCTCAAATATTTATTGGGTCACCCGGGCGGGCAGAGCCTTTCCGCACGGAAGGCGGCAAGCCGCTGGAACACGGTGAGCAGTCCTTCTACGGCTTACGATGCGTAGCCAGGAGTCGTTCAATCGCCTGTGCCAGTTCGACTGGATCAATCGGTTTCGACAAATGCAGATCGAAGCCGGCGGCAAGTGTTGCTTCAATGTCTGTCTTTGACGCGTATCCGGTGAAGGCAATAGCCAAAATGTTTTTGTGTGGTTCTTTCTGCCGCAGGTCTTTGATGAGTTGGTAGCCATCCATTGTCGGCATGCCTATGTCAGAGATCAGAATATCGAAGGGCTGGTCATCCGCGATTTGAAGGGCTTTCGCTGCTGAATCACAACCTGCTACTTGATAGCCTTGTCGTTGCAGACCGAGGATCAGCATCTCTAGCGTATCGGGTTGATCCTCAACCACCACGATTCGTACATTAGCTTTACTACTCTGTGTCCCAACTTCTGTTTTCTTCAACCTGGCATTATCGTCCTGCGCGGCGTCGCGTGGAAGTTTGACTACGAACGTACTTCCTTTTCCTTCTCCCTCGCTGATGGCCTCGATCGTCCCGTGATGTGCCTCCACGAAGCTTTTAACCAGCGATAAACCAAGTCCCAGACCTCCATAAGAACGAGTGCGTGAACCGTCGGCCTGGCGAAACCGTTCAAAAACGTACGGCAGAAACTTGACTGGTATGCCTTCACCCTGATCCCTGAAGCGAATCACGACTTGCGAGTTCACAGCTTCACACGTCACCTCGACCAATCCATTCGGAGGCGAGAACTTGATGGCGTTATGCAAAATGTTGCAGAAGGTTTGATTAAGACGACTGCGATCGCCGGTTACCATCAGGTTATCGGACGGGGCGCTTATTTTGAGCCGGAGCTGGATCTTTGAGTCCGCGGCGTAAGGCCGCATAGTTTCCAGAGATTCCTCGAGCACACTGCCGACAGATACCGGTGATTCTTCAATCCGCATTTTGCCGCTCAGGATCGCTGACATGTCCAACAAATCATTAATCAAACGTTTCAGGTTGTAAGCGTTTCTATTGATGACTGATAAGACGCGATTGAAGTCAGCATCGCCCAGAATGCCGTTCTGCATCATGTGGACCCAGCCGATGATGGGTGTAAGCGGAGTGCGTAATTCGTGTGAAAGAATTGTAAGAAACTCGTCCTTGGCCTGATTGGCAGCCTCGGCCTCGTCTCTCGCTGCTTTCTCAACCTGATAAAGCCGAGCATTTTCGACAGCCACCGCTATGCGGACGGCAGCGAGTTCCAGCAGTCGGACATCGTCTTCGGTAAAGCGGTGAAACTCGAGCGTGCCCACATGCAGCACTCCGGTGGCGCGGCCTTCAATCAGCAAAGGAACACCGAGCAGCGACTTAATTCCTTTCTGCTTCAGCAGTGGATTGAAAACATCTGCCTTCGTGATGTCTTCGATGATAATTGGGCTTCGGCTTTCGACGACCTTCCCGGCAAAACCTTTTCCGACGGGGATGCGGACACCCATTTCAACTTCCTCTTCAAGACCGTGCGCCGCCCATGCAACTAACACATCGCCTTCGGTTTCGAGCAAGAGAATTGCGACGGTGTCAACATTCAACACTTCGCGGATGCGGGTGATCGATTCTGTCAGGACTCGATCGACGGTGAAGTGGCCAAGAGCGGCATCAGTGATTCGTTGGAGCGCTGTCAAACGGTTTGTGAGCCGTTCCGCCTCCAGACGCGCTTCCTGCGCTCTCCCGAGCGCGCTGACCAGTTCCTGTTCGTTATTCTTCCGTTCTATGAACTGTCCGATTTGGCTGGCGATTGCCGTCAGGGTGGAAACCATCGCCTCGTCCCTCTCCCCGGTCTTTTCAGAAAACAATTCGATCACTCCAAGTACTTCTTCGCCCAGGATGATCGGGAAGCCAAAAGCTGTGTGCAGATTGGTGCGAGCGGCAACCGGGGATCGGGGAAACGTCTCGCGGGCGAAGTCCGCAATCCAGGAGGGTTGCTTGGTGGTCCATATCCTGCCCGGGAAACCCGCCGCAGGATCGTAAGTCGGCTGAAGGCTTGCCGATTCAAATTCCGCCCCGCCGGCGGATGAGGGAACTCGCCAATATGTCACCAGTCGGAGCGAGTCTTTTTCCGGAGTTGCCGACCAAAACGCGGCGAACTGCCAATCGAGGTTTAGGCAAATCTTTTCCAGTAGCTTTGGCGCAACCTCGGGGAGCGTAAAATTTTCGGCAAGGATCTCCGATACGGAATGCTGCAATGCCAGGCGAAGCTCATCGCGTTTTCGCCTTGTAATGTCGCGCGCAATTCCGGTAAAGAATTTCCGGCCGTCCTTCTGAAACTCGTCGAAGGAAAGTTCCAGGGAAATCTCTTTACCGTTCTTGTGCAGACCGGGTAGCTCGATCGCCTCCCAGGAAATATGTTTTTCCCCGGTCTCGACATAATTCGTGAGGCCGGCTCGATGCAGATGACGCAGGTATTCGGGCATCAACATCGTTAGTTCGAAACCTATCATCTCTTCAACCGAGTGGCCGAAGATCTTGACGGCGGCGCGGTTCACAAACAGGATGGTGCTGTTCTCGTCAATGGTTATGATTGCGTCAGACGCGGTCTCGGCAATGATGCGAGAGTTTTCGACGATATTCTGGAAGTGAACATCGGGATTGCTGCTGGGATCGGTGACCGGCGTGTCGTATGCCATCGGTGCGGATTGTCGCAATGCTTGCCGTCGTAAAGCAAACTGTTAGTTTGGGTCACAATGCGAGTCACGTGGCGCCAGCCCGCGGTTTACGTCCCGTTTAGTGTGGGCACTTGTGCCCTTGATGGGGCGGACAAGTCCGCACTCTGCTTTACCCTAAAGTCGAAGGAAGGGATTCGCGGAGCGGTATCAGAACCGGGAAGCGGTAGCGACCGCGGCAGCGTTGGTAAGAAAATACTGTGTTTCACTATGAACAATCGCTTTCGTAGGGCAGCGGCGACCCGGTCGCATCCACCACCCCAAGCGGGCTGCCCGCTTGGGGACCCCGGTCCGCTTCCGGTTCTGATGCCGGCGTAGCAGAGCGTTTTGTGCAAGCCTCCGATCTCTAAACGGAATCAGTTGCAGCTTGCGCAATTCATCAGTTTACGCAAACTGCTGGTTTGCGTTACAACAACAACAACGATGTATCCAGCAGGCAATCTATTCATACCGGTGGGCCATGGGCGTCTCGAAGCTATTTTGAAAGAACCGAGGAGCCGCGGGTCCGGCGTTGCGCTGATACTTCATCCGCACCCACTCGGCGGCGGCACGATGCACAACAAAGTCGTGTTCCGGGCGGCAGCGGCATTGAATGAAGCGGGGTTGATCACACTGCGCATCAACTTTCGCGGCGTGGGCCAAAGCACGGGTGAACACGACGAAGGCCGCGGCGAACTGGAGGACGTTCGCGCGGGTCTCGAATATCTGGCGGCAAACTACGCGAATCAGCCGATCACGCTATGCGGGTTTTCTTTTGGCGCGCGAGTGGGCCTGGAAGCAGGAATGTCAGACGAGCGAGTCGTGAATCTCATCAGCATCGGTACGCCCGTAAGCAAATACGACTTCAGCTTTCTCGAAGCGTGTCGTAAACCGATCCTCTTCGTTCACGGAAACCGCGATGAGTATGGCGCTCTAAATAAGCTTCAATTGCTGGTTGACAAGCTCAAGACACACACGGATGTCGAATTACACGTCATAAACGACTGTGGCCACTTTTTTGAAGGACATCTTGATGAGCTAAAGGAGATAATTGCCGAATGGGCTAAACGCCATTCGGAGACTTAGGCATAACAGATGATGAAGTACAAGTCTTATCTGGGACCGCGGGCGTCTCGCCCGCAATCGTGGCCGTGGCGTCCTGCGATCTCAGAATTCGTCTTCGCCACCGTTGCGGGCGGGACGCGCGCGGTCCCAGGAATAACGCTCTTATCTATCATAATTCTTCTCGCAGTTTCTCCTGTTGTTCTGTGTCAAAAGATCACCAGGGAAAAGTTAACTTCCGAAGGGAAGAAGAGGAGCTTCTATCTTTACGTGCCGACGAGCGTAAAGCCGGAGTCTCCGGTGCCGTTGTTAATATTATTTCACGGCTCAAATCGCGTAGGGCTATCGCTGGCGGACAAGTGGAAAGAGTTGGCGGACCAGGAAGGTTTTATTGTGGTTGCGCCGGATTCCATTAATTCGGTGGGCTGGGCTGTTCCGGCGGACGGCCCAGTGTCTATCTATGACCTCGTCGAAGACTTAAAAATGAAATATCCGATCAATTCGCGGAGGGTCTACCTCTTTGGACACTCAGCCGGAGCAGGTTTTGCGATGCGGATGTCCCTCTACGAGTCGGAATACTTCGCCTCCGCTGCTATTCACGCCGGAGCACTCGATTTCGATGGCATAGAGTTGATCAAAATGGCGAAGAGAAAGACCCCAATTCATCTTCAGGTGGGCGACAGGGATCCTTTGTTTCCTGTTACCGACGTCAGGAAAACGCGCGACGCGCTCGCTGCCGGCGGCTTTCCAGTTGAACTCAAAGTGATTCCCAATCACAACCATTGGTACTACGATCTGGCGCCGAAGATAAATTTGACGGCGTGGGGTTTTCTCAAAGCTCACGAACTTCCGAGGGACCCGCTGTTTGAGAAGTACAGCTTCAAGGAACCATCTTCAAAAGACGCCCGAGCTGCAACCTCTCATTACAATCTCGGTATGGAAAGTTTGCGCGCGAACGATTTTGCGGGCGCGATTGCCGCTTTTACGCGAACGATCGAAGTGGATGATAAACACGCTGAGGCTTATCACAACCGTGGGGTTGCTTACGCGCGCTTGACGAAGGACGAGGCGGCGATCGCTGATTTCACGCGTAGCATTGCCATCAAGCCCACTGAAGTCGCTTACAAGAATCGGGGAGGCCTCTACCTCAACTTGAGAAAAATGGACGACGCGGTAGCGGATTTTACTGAAGCCATTAAATTGAGACCTTCCGGGCAAAGTTATTCCAGTCGCGGCCTGGCATACGCCCAGAGCGGCAAGGAAGATCTGGCACTGGCGGACTACGATCAGGCGATCAAAATGGATCCGGGTGTGGGTCGCACTTATATCCTGCGAGGATTGCTAGCTCTGAAGAAAAGGGAAGTTGAGACAGCGGAGAAAGATTTCGATAAGGGATTCAAATTCGACCCGGGGTTGCATGATGAGTTTGATCTGATAATCAAACAGATAAAGATAAGCCGCGGCATAAACTGACTTACTGATGATGAAGTACAAGCCTTATCTGGGACTGTGGGCGTCGCGCCCGCGATCGTGGTCATGGCGTCCTGCGATCTCTGGATTAGTCGTCGCCGCCGTTGCGCGCGGGACGCGCGCGTTCCCAAAAACAACGCTCTTGTCTATCGCGATGCTTCTGGTAGTTTCCCCGTCTGCTGTTCTTTGTCAAAAGATCACAAAGGAAAAGCTAACCTCAGAAGGGAAGAAGCGGAGTTTCTATCTTTACGTGCCGCCGAACGTAAAACCAGAGTCGCCGGTTCCATTGTTGGTTTTACTTCACGGCTCAAACCATGTCGGGCTATCGCTGGCGGAGAAGTGGAAGGAGTTGGCGAACAAGGAGGGCTTCATAATGGCGGCGCCGGATTCAATTGATTCGGCAGTTTGGAACATTCCGGCGGACGGTCCAGTGTTTATGCGTGACCTTGTCCAAGAATTGAAAAGTAAGTATCCGATCAATTCGCGGAAGGTTTATTTGTTTGGTCATTCAGGTGGGGCTGTTTTTGCGCTCCTGATGGCCCTTTATGAGTCGGAATACTTTGCCTCAGTTGCTGTTCACGCAGGAGCACTCGATTCCGCCAGCATTCGGCTGATAAAAATTGCGAAAAGAAAAACACCGATTCATATTCAGGTGGGTAATCGGGATCCGTTCTTTCCGGTTTCCATCGTTAGGGAAACGCGCAAGGCCCTTACTGCTGACGGTTTTCCAGTTGAGCTCAGAGAATTACCCAATCACGACCATTGGTACTATGACCTGGCCCCGAAGATAAATCTGACCGCCTGGGACTTTCTTAAAGGCCACGAGCTACCTAATGACCCGAGTTTTGAAGAACATAACTTCAAAAAGGAAACGCAGGCTTCAAAAGACTCAAAGGCATCGGCAACTCACTATAATCGTGGCACAGAACACTTGCAGGCGCGTGAAATCGAGAAAGCAATTATTGAGTTTTCTCGTGCGATTGAGTTGGATCCAAGACAACCAGACGCCTACAACAATCGCGGCGTCGCGTATATGGACCAAAAGAACTACGATGCGGCTATTGCCGACTTCACACGCAGCATTGAGCTCAAACCGACGGTGGGGGCTTACCGCAACCGGGCAGACATCTACCTCACCTTAAAAAAGTGGTCGGAAGCAATAGCGGCTTATTCAGAAGCAATCAATCTCGAACCGTCTGTCCAGTCTTATTTGAATCGCGGCCTTGCTTACGTGCAAATCGGTAAGGAAGAATCAGGGCTGGCTGACTATAATCGGGCTATTCAATCTTATCCAAGGTATGCTCGCACGTACCTGTTGCGGGGGTTGCTCGCGTTAAAGAATGGCCAGGACGAGTCGGCGCAAAAGGATTTTGATACAGGTTTCAAACTTGACCCGCAGTTGCATGGCGAGTTTGACCCGATAATCAGTCAGATAAAGGCAAGCCGCGGCATAAACTGATTTGCATAACAACTATGAGTGAAATCATCGAACCTAAATCACCGCGCGATCCGGCCATTCGAATAACACTTCTGCCGCGCGACACGAATTCAGCCGGCACTATCTTCGGCGGCGTCATCCTGAGTTATATCGATATGGCTGGAGCGATTGAGGCGCACCGGCGCACGCGAATGGAGAGGTTCGTTACCGTCGCCATGCGCGAAGTCATCTTTCATAAACCAGTTTTTGTCGGCGACCTTGTCAGCTTCTACGCCGAGACAGTCCGGATAGGGACCACTTCGATAACGATTCGAGTCATTGTGGAAGCCGAGCGGGTGGGAACGGGGAGGGAAGAAGTCAGGGTCACAGAAGCTGAGGTTGTTTACGTTGCGGTAGATGCAAACCGGCAAAAAACCAAGATCCCCAGGTTACCATTGTAGGGGCGGCACTCCGTGGCCGCCCCCTTCGTTACGATTGAGGTCTGTTTCGATTAGGGTTCGGGGAATCCGGAGGAGGGGCGGCCACGGAGTGCCGCCCCTACAACTTTAGCGGGCGGTCGATGGCACGGGCCAGGGTTTACCTTTCGCGGGCACCTTGGCTGCCATTGCTTTGCCTTCCGGTGTCTGCCACTTACGGCCGTACATAAAACCTGCTTGCGCGGCTGCTGGGTAGATTCGCCTATCTATGAAACTGCCGCCTACTGGAATTTCCGTCTCAACCAGATGAGCACCGGGATATAAGCTCAACCCCGCACTCTCCTCCGGGTGTGGCGCCACTACAACATCGGGCCTTACGGTCCAACGCCATGAACGCACAACGTTGGGGCCCTCGCGAAACGTACATTCCCATTGACCCGGGTGGTCTTCCAACTTCGTATAGTTTTGATAAACACCCTGCTTACCCCACGTCAGCGGAAGCACTGCAAAATACTGACGGAAGTTAATCTCGTCCTTGTAACCCGTTCCCTGCTTAAACTCCGGAGCGAGGCGGTCAGTATGTATTTCCTGATAGTACCGGTGGCCGGGCCGATAATGCCGCACCTTGTCGTCTTTGAGTTCGATTTTCTGCCCGTTAACGCTGCAGCGCAGAAAACTGGTTGAGCCACCTATTCCCATTCCCTCGTCGGTTGTGGAGGTGTTGTAAACGACTTCCACCATGTTGGCGCCAAACGTGTCGGCGCGGGAATCGTTTACGTAAGGTCGTGAACCCTCCGGGCGCAGGTAAAGAATACTGCTCAGCACCTCAGCGTGGCGTGAGATGTAGTATTCCGGAGCGTCCGGCTCAGGATTGGTAACCGAGCCGCGTACGCGATCCACCTTACGAACTTCAATCTCGTAAGTGCGTGCGAGCCGCTCGCTATCGTCGTCTCCATTGACGAAATGGACTTCAACTGCAAATTTGCCTTCACCTTGGACCAGTTGAGTGTCGTCGTAGCAATGGCCCAACATCGGCACCACCACTCGGCCTACTTCATGTTGAGGGATTGCCGGTATGTCTGCCTCGCAGCGAGCGGTAGCGAGTGGCTGGACGCCCTTCTTGACAACGATCTTGTATCCACTCCGTTTTGGAATTGCCGGGCCGGCCATCCGCAGATCGCTGACTAAACTCCAGCCTTTGTTCAGAGGCTTGCCGCCAACGTAGTCCTTCTTATTGCGCAGCGTGAAAAAGGTGAACCCATCGTCAATGATGGTGGTGCTGGGTATTCCGTTGGGAGCAAGCGGGCTGACCGACGTACTCATCGGCGCTGCAGTCGTCACCGTGACGGGTGCGTTCGTAGGGGTGACTTCAGTAGTAGAGGTCGTCGTGGTTGGTCTGTTCACAGGCTCCGTGCGAGGTCGTGGGATTCTGATCCTGACTTGCGCTAACGTATGGTCCAGCAATATCGGCTCCAACACGAGGACCGGAATAAAAAAGAGAACGAGATAAAGCTTTCTATGCCGCATAACTGATCTCCTTCCAAAATGAGTGCGTCCGAACGATTGAATGAGTCTCATAAGAAACCGACATTCGAGAACCATCGGTCGAATAACATTGGGGTCTAACTCGACCAAGCCTTGACATCTTCGGGCGGTAGGTTTTAAAGGTGCCGCCATTTCGGTCCGGTCCTACTTTGATTCACCGGCCAATCTGGAATTCAGCATCCAACCACCAGGCAATCGCCTGGTGGTTGGACATCCGAATCCGTAAGAGACGATCCCATCGAGAACTCCTACGCGTTTGCGATGGTGTAGTACACCGTGACGTCGAGGTGCTTGCCGTCGCCCAGTTTGGCAGTCCTGCTCCCGACGCCCCAGTTGTTGTTGGCCGTGTAGGAATGTCTGAATGATGCTGTGTCATCCCCACCTTTCAGAAAGTCGTCTTTTTCGGAGACGTTGCCAAGGACCGTGAGCGTTGCATCCGTACCTTTGGTAATCGTGGCCGAATTCCCCAGGATGATGGTTTCGCCATCTCCTACCTTGCGCCCGGGGCTGGCAAGTTCTTCGATTACTTCATCATCGGCCATGAGGCTCCAATAAAGCTCTCCCTTGCCGGGGGATTCGCCGTTGTCGCGCACGATGATCTTATTCATTGTAACTTTGAAGGTTTGTGTACTCATGATGTTGAGGTTTCCTTTGTTGATCCTTAATTCGAACGTTGACGCGTCGTCGTCGGGTCACTTCATGCGGCTCGCGATCGACAGTCACCCTCCGAATAATGTTAATGGGTAAGTGGCTTATGAGGCTGTGGACTCGCCTACCCAAACGAGCCAAAGCCAACCCGCCGGCAATTACCTGGCAGGTCGCTGAGAAGTTTTCCGATAGGAAAAGAGCGCGAATTTTGAGTGCCGACTCGCTTTAGGATTCCGCGTGTTTGAGAATTCCTCAGGCTTGTTCATCGATCGGTCCATTCTTGTAATCAAGATCTGGCTATTTCCTTTTCGGCAGGTTTGCGGTAAAGCTGCCTTTGATTGATTTGTCGGCTTCGGTCAGATTCACTTCGCCGCTTACGGTGTCCGCGGTAACCGCTGTGATCTTTACTTCGCCGTCAACCGGTTTCCTGGAGGACAGCGTCTCGAAGAGCGTTTTGCTTTCTTTGCCGTCGGTCGATGCATTAATGACGATTGAGCGAACGGTATTGAACTTGTCAGCCTTTGCGCTGTAAGTCCCAACTTTGAACGGCGAATCATCCCTGGTTCCATCTTCACCGGTCAGCTGAATGTCGATGCGCATGTGCTCCGGCGACGCCAGTGGTTTCCTTACCCAACCCGGATAAGAGGTGTCCATCTCGTAGTTAGCCAGGTAAATAGTGTGAGCAAAGGTCTGAATGTTTGGCTTTCCGGGTGCAGTCGAAATGACGTTGCCGTAATAGACAGCGCCTGGCCTGAGGTTCAAAGTCGAATCTTTGCCACCAAGTTTGACGTTGAGTTGGTGCGAACCTGCGCCGGAAGATGCCGCGCCACAACCGTTCAGAAACAGAGCAGCGAGAAAAACTGCCAGCAACTTTTGCATGTTGGTCTCCTGAGAATTGTTTTCCTTGCCCCAACGGGGCTACGTCTTAAAGCCCAGGGTTGCCGTTTCGGCTACCCTGGGATAGTTGAGGGTAGAAGTCTCAACCGCAACGCGGTTGCGTCATTTGCATCAAGCATTTCAACAGGCGCAACCGCGTTGCGGTTGAAGAAGCTAATCGTTCGCTTTTTTCCCAGGGTAGCCGAAGCGGTAACCCTTGGCTGTAAGACGTAGCCCCGTTGGGGCAATAGAACGTCGCCGAGCTTTACCGTGTCTCGTTCTGTAATGGCGGTATTAAAGCTTCCACATCGGCGGCTGTGGGATTGGAAAGGCCTTCATAGCTGTTCGACGTGGTAAACGTGCGCCAAAAGACAAATCTGCCGCCGATGATGTCGTACGACGCATAGCCTTTAACGATTACGAAGATCTGCGGATCTTCGGTCTTTAACTTCGCGGTGAAGTTGCGGTTCCAGACATACTTCTTGTAAGTGCTGCTCCATTCCCTGGTGCCCGGTTTTCCGAGCACCACGGAAACGGTTTTTGGACCGGTCAAGTCTTTTTTGATTTGCGCATCAGTCGGCTGGGCCGAGACTGCGCTCACAAAGCCGCCGCTGCCGATAAGCATGCCCGCCGTCACCAGATTCGATATAACTCGCGTTAACGGACCTGACATGTTAGAAGATGCGACTCGGTAGATATTGCCCTGTTCGATGTATTCCATTTGTCTGAAGCGGACGCGAACAACGTCGTCGCCAGTCACGTCACCGGTCGCGACCGTAAGCCGAAGCACTTGATTCTGGCCGAGCGTCAACATGCCTGTATCGGCGACAGGTTTCATTGCGGCCTGTGCCTGGGCCGCGACCGGCAACAGCATGATGCCGAACACAATCGCGACTAATAATTTCACCCTGGTTCTCATGGTTTCTCCATTCTTGATCGAACAAACGTCATTCTTCGTTTTGCATCGCGCGCCCGAAACCCTCACGACGCTGTATTGCCCGCTCTACGCCTAAACCCTCTTTACCTTTTTTATTTGCGCAGGTAGAGCGTCAGCTTCGAATCGTCTGAGCTTGACTTCGCGAGGAGGCGGACGCTGCTGACGTGACGCCCATCAGAGAAATCGAGCAGGTTGTATACTCCGGCACGTTGAGCGCTATCGTTGAAATCCACCACTTGAACGCTACCATTGCCGAAGACGACTTCCGCGAAGCTAAGCTGAGCCAAACCGTCGATCTTTATAAAGAGAGCCTTGCCCCTGTTGTCGACACCGAGGTTTGTGTCTACCCAGCCTTCGTCGTTGTGTATTTCCTCGCTGTCTTCCCAAACCACACGATCACTCGACGGCAGCGATACAACTGTCGCGTTCCAGGCGCGGGCTGGGAGATACACCACCGGCGCATTCAACGTCACAACTTTTCGCGCCGGACGCACTACAACCGTCGAAGGCAATACCCGCCGGATGGGGTGTCCATTGCGTACGACCAGCCTGGTGTGGGTGACGGGCCGGCGAACTACCACACGCGCAGGTCGAGCCGGTCTGACCACCACGCGGCGTCGTTGACCAGCAATTGACTCAGGGGCAAACAAAGCTGCAAATACCAGGGCGAAACTAAACAAAGTCAGTCGTTTCATAATCTTCTCCTTTTGCAGGACCGACAATCCTGTCTGTCGGTCGTTCGCTACCTCAAAGGTGGACAGACATGACCGTCTGTCCTGCATCAATTTGAATTTCTCGGTGCGCCCTCTGTGTTCCTTGCCCTGTAGTGAACTGATTTCAAATGAACAAACCACAGAGACGGAGGACGCACGGAGAAACTCAAACGCAGTGTTTCAAACGGCTCTTGCCTTTCAATAGCCACACTCTTATTCTTCCTACAGCCAAAAGTCCTTTGAACTCCCCTTAGAAATTGTTAGAGAATTTATTAGAGCCCCTGAATGTCTCGCCAAGTTAGACATCTCTACGAATTCGGACCCTTCAGGCTGGACCCCGACAAACCCTGCCTCTGGCGAGATGGCGAACTTGTGTCGCTCACACCCAAAGCCGTTGAAACGCTGCTTGTCCTGGTTCAACAAAGTGGGAAGCTGGTCGAACGCGAACAACTGATGAACGCAATTTGGCCCGACACGTTTGTGGAGGACGGCAACTTGAATTTCAATGTTTCGGTGCTAAGGAAGGCACTGGGGACGGACGCAGCCGGCGAACAATATATTCAGACAGTTCCGAGACACGGCTATCGGTTCAACGCTAACGTTCGTGAAGTTGCTGAAGAAGTCCCTGCACTCATCGTCGAAAAAAACACGCGCGCGCGAATGGTAGAAGAGCCCGCATTGCCGGTAGCAAGCGAGATGGAAGCGACTGCGTCACCCTCTGTGCTGCCGGAGATCCGAAAACATACAGGGAGGTACGTCGCCGCGGCCGCCGCCTTAATAGCAATCGGAGCATTGAGCTGGTTTTTCCTTTTGCGAAAGGCAGTCCCGGATCAGCCGATCAGTACGGCCGCGCCGGCGATCCAGTCAATTGCCGTCTTACCTCTCAAGCCATTGCGGAATGACGACTCTGACAAAACCCTGGCGCTGGGATTAACGGACACGCTGATTACAAGGCTCGGGAGTCTGCGTTCAATCGTTGTCCGTCCGGTGTCGAATGCCGGCCAGGACCCAGACTCGCTTGAGATCGGTCGCAGGCTAAGGGTCGATGCGGTGTTGGAGGCAACACTCCAGCGCACCGACGAGCGTCTTCGCATCAACACGCGTTTGCTGCGGGTCGGTGATGGAGCGCTTATCTGGTCGGCGAGCTTTGATGAAAACGAAACCGATCTTTTCAAGCTGCAAAATGCGCTGGCAGTTCAAATAACTGAATCGCTGGGCGCTAGCTTGAATGCGAAAGAGATGGAGCTGCTCACCAGGCGTGACACTCACAACCGGGGAGCTTTTGATGCTTACTGGCGCGGCCGCTTTTTTCTGGAGAAAAGAAATCCAGAAAAGGCGATTGCCGAATTTCAGCAGGCGATAAATCTCGACCCGAATTATGCCCTGGCATTTACGGGGCTCGCAGATGCCTACGTTTGGCAGGCTAGTTTTACAAACGAAGCCGACGATGAACTGTACCGGAAGGCTAAAACAGCAACCGACAAGGCGTTGGCATTAGACCCGAATCTGGCCGACGCTCACAGTTCACTCGGCCGGATTAAACATTGGTATGACTGGGATTGGGCCGGCGCGGAGCAATCATTCAGGCGCGCAATCGAGCTCAATCCAAATAGCGTCAACGCCCGCCAGTTTTACTCGCGTCTGCTGACAACTCTTGGCCGTTACGATGAAGCCCTTAACGAAATGTACAAAGCGCAGGAGCTCGACCCGCGCTCGGCGGACTTGGGAGTTCCGCTTTCCGGCACTCTGGAAAAACGCGGCGAATTTGATGAGGCCATAAGAGTCCTGCAGTCGACGCTGGAGATGGACAAAGATTCCAAATTCGCGCGTCGGGGTATTGCCAACGCCTATCTGCTCAAGGGCGATTACCCCAAAGTCATTGAACTAGGGAACCAGGAGTTTTCGAACCCAAGGGCAGTCGATTTTGCCTGGGCGTCGATGCTGGCGACGGCTTATCACAAGACCGGACAAACTGGTAAAGCGACGGAGATGCGAAATCTTTTGAAGAAACTGGCTGAGAAAGATCCGAAGTCACTCTATTTCCTGGCATATCATGACGCCGAAATGGGACGCACGGACGAAGCCCTGGCAGCGTTGTGGAAATGCATCGAGCTGCGCGAAGAACGCGTGGTGACGACCAAGGAGGAACCACGGTTTGCGGCAATCAAAGACGATCCGCGCTTTCAGGAAATTCTGAAAAGAATAAATCTCACAGACTGAAGATCATTAATCCAAGCGCGGGTACTGATGCAGTTTGATTAGGGCAACTAGTTACAGAACGAGAGCCCGGTAGGGCTGGATGCCGGATGCTTCTCAAAACAATAATTTGCCTTTTAAATGCTCGGTACTACAAGCACCCCGCGCTACCGCTTCTTAGAAACAGGTCAAAAAAGTCCTTATTTTTGACAGGTTTCATTTCGCTATCTGCGCGTCGCAGACGAGCAAAGCTACTGGGTTCTGTAACGCGATCCGCGAAACTGCATCAGTGCCCAACCACGTTTAGGTTTTCAACACGTCTCCGAAAGCGATAGCCTCGTCCTCCTTGGCTCCGTCGAAACGGAGGAAGATGCGGCCATTGCGAGTGTCAACACTTGAAACGCTTGCGCCCGCGAAAGTGATTCCGTAACGCAGTCCCAGTACTCGGTCGCCGGCCTTAACCTGCGGCACGAGCGGCACTGGCTGACAACTGCTTCTCGGGTACACCTTAAGCTTGCCGGTTTCCATCACCAGAACATTGTTTCCAGCAACGCGAATCACTTTAGCTGGTTTCTTATTCGCGCCGTCCTGAACGGCTACCCTTGTGCCCGGGTCCCAGGCTTTCAGTTTCACAAAGGAATCCGGCACGATTCGTTCGTCCATTTTCCCGATCGTTGTAACGCCATCGCGGCTCTTCGCCGGGTTGTTGTAATCGATGTCGAGATACCGCACGATTGGCCTGATTGGATCAGCATCGTCAACCACGATTGCGCGTTGCATCCCCGAACCCGTCTGCCACCAGGTTAAAACCACGTCGCCGACTTTGGCAGTTTCTTTTGGCGGTATAGCGACGATGTAGGCATTTGGGATCTTGCGGCGTTCCTGTAGGAATTGCACTTCAGAGTTTTCTTTATCGGGTTGGGCCATCTTTTGCACGTACCAGATAAAGCGCGTCGACTCAGCGCCTTTCTCGGCTGCGTCTTTGATCCAGTTATACGACGGCGCCAGTACGTATTCGCCGGCCTTGGCGGTGGTGTTCACTGCTGGGAAATCCGCGATTGGAAACTTGATTGGTTCCGAAGCGTCAGGCGCAGAAGTTGAACTAAACACCGGTGGCGTCGCTTCTGAAAGTTTTGCTTGAGCCGGAGCGGTCGTCTCCTTGCTCGCGGGTGTCGGCGCGTTTGTGTTCTCGGCTGTCTTTTGAGTTGTTCCGCTCGGTTGACACGCAGTCAACGCGAGACAAACGAAACCCACGATCATGACTTTCTTCATTTAGGTTCTCCCTTCTGGGTTTTCAAGCGGAACCCAGTCAAGTGGTTTCTTCACTCGCAACTTCGTCACCTGATCTGAGCGTTTAATGAATATCCGAACCTGGGCTTTTTCCTTCGCAAGTCAGCCGTCGAAAACGCTTCCAGGCAACTCATATAAACTTTGATTTTGTAGTTCCCGCTTTCTGCAATCTCACCCTCCCACTCATCAATTCCAGTTGGAGAATCACCGAGAAACAATGTCTTACCCTTGCCGTCAAACAATTCAAAATAAACGCCGCACTCGTTCTCTTCGGATAGGAAAACAGAATTTGAATCAACTTTTATTCCAGCAGTCTGACCTTTGTGCAGCGCAAGGTGATAGAAGTGCGCGTCGGCTTTTTTCCGCGGCGCAAAGTTTTTATTGACCGTCGCCTTACCATCTTTTAGCGCAATCGTCGTCGCCTGCGCGCGCGCGATGGATACCAAACAAGAGGTCAGAAGCCAGAGCGCTATAATTGTTTTCATCAGGGTTGCGGTAAGGAATCCTTCGCGTGTTCCTACTCGTTTGGGCTTTGCACAAAAAGTCGGCGAAGCCGAATAAATCAGAACCGGAAGCGGTATCGACCGGGTCGCCGCTCATCTACGAAGGCGATAGTTTGACGGTGAACCCTTGGCTTTTTCTTTCCAACGGTCACCCGGTCGCTACCACCACCCCAAGCGGGCTGCCCGCTTGGGGACCCCGGTTCGCTTCCGGTTCTGATACCGCTTCGCGAACCCTTCATGGACTTTTTGGCAAAGCCACTCGTCTGGCTGAGCTTCAAAACTGAAAGCTCAAATAAAACCCACTATCAGTCTTCGTCCGCTTCAGTTCAACTGTTGCGTTGCCAATTTGCCACGTTCTGCTGTAGTCGTTAGCTAACGTGGACAAGGGGGCGGTGATGTCGGTTTCGAGCTCCTTCGGCAGCGGCTCATCATTGATCATCTTTGCAACGGCATTGGCCCGGTTTATGAAAAAATCAGTTCCGTCTGGGCGCTTCGACATGGTTAGTATGACCTTCTTGATCTCACCCTGTTCACCGAGGGCGGCATAACCAAAGGAGGGACGAATGTCGGTCTCATACGACGCGGTCCTAATATCCTTTGCCCCAAAATAGGTACTGCCTGAACAACCAGCACCGTCGTATTCAGAACGGGATTCAAAGCTCGGGTGCGCCAGCATCTGACAAATTTGAGTGGCCGGTATTCCTTTTCTGTCTTTTGCGTCGGTGCTGCCTAATGCTTTCTTGCCTGAAGCAGAACAACCGAAAGTTAGAGCCAAACTGATAACCAGCAGTGTTAGTGGTAGGATTCGGTTTTTCATCTCTTCCTCCTCAGTGTTTTTGATCTAAACGGGTTGTCCTCTGTTAGTTTTCCTCGACCTTCCACTTGCGCAGAGCTTTGTCTTTGCGGCACACCGAAAGCGGTCGAGCGTTGGCGCTTTTGATTTCCAAAACATGTTTGGTTTCCTTGTCGACGCGCATTCGGAAACAGGCGCAGCCATAACCGTAGCTTCCGCCGAAGAAACTAACCCATTGAGTTTTCTTGAAAACGGGCGCGACGAAATCTTCCAGTTGATAACCGCCTTGCACGCCGATAATCCATTCGTCATCTTTATCGGAGAGCCAGTGATTGCCCGGCGTGGGGTTGTCATACCAGCCGCATCTGGTTTCAAATTTTGCCGGTTGTGCGCTAACGGCGAACAGATTTGACAGCAATAGAAAGCCGATTGCCGGTAGGAGGCTTCTTAGGACTTTTCTAGTCATAATTCTAGTGCTTGATCTTCGAGCCGTTTTTTCCGGGAGCGCGGGCGTCCCGCCCGCAGGGGTGCGAAAGATTGATCCAGAGATTCACCACGACCTGGCCACGCGTGCGGGCGGGACGCCCGCGGTCCCAGTGATCCCGGGCCTTATCTTCGGCGGATTATTTTGCTTTAGGAATCTTTGCCGTGAAATTGCCTTTGATTGAGTTGTTGCCATCGATCAAATTCACTTCACCACTCACGGTGTCGGCGGTCACGGCCGTGATTTTCACTTCGCCATCAACTTTTGAATCACTGGCCCAGGTTTCAAAACGGGTCTGCGTTGGCTTGCCGTCCGCGAAAGTAATGACCTGAGCAAACCTTACTCCGTTGAATGTGTCAGCCTTCGCGCTGTAGGTCCCAACCTTGAAAGGCGAATCCGTTTTCGTTCCTTCTTCCCCCGTCAACTGGATGTCGACACGCATCTGGTCGGGCGCGCTAGGAGTTTTCCGCGTCCATCCTGGGCTCGTCGTCTCCATCTCGTAGTTGGCGAGGTAGATCGTGTGCGCAAAAGTTTGAATGTTCGGCTTTCCCGGAGCCGTTGAAATTACGTTGCCTGCGTAAACGGCCCCTGTCTTAACGTCAAGAGTGGAATCTTTGCCACCGACTTTAACGTCCACTTTAGGCGCGCTCGCGCTTGTACTCACGCCGCCGCCACCACCGCCGCCGCAAGCCGCCAGGAGAAGGCTTGCAAGAACAAGCGTGCTAAGTTTTTTCATATCCGTTCTCCTGCGTTAGGTCTTTAGACAAGAAGTGTTTCACGTAACTCGATACCGTTCTCGTGACATCGCCAACCACAAGTTTGGCTGGACGGAAGCCCTTATGGGCACTTCATAAAGACTCCGCCGCGGGTAGGGTTGGAATAAAGTTTTCCCGATCCCCGTTCGACGACCCATTCACGCTCCTGGCAAAACGGGCGGTTTGGCAACCTAACCAGCATGCGTCCGCGTTTGTGGAACTGAGTAACAACCTTGTAATAGCGAGCACTCGTGCTGTTGCCAAGATAGGAGAGGCTGTCGCTCTTGGACCAGCTGGGATAGCCCGTCCCCGACTTAATGACCTGAACGCCGGGATGCTCGGCGGCGAGTTTTCCTTTAACAAAAGCCTCGACCGCTACGTCCTTAAACTTCGGCTGCTCAAAAGTCCTCGTCGGCGCCATTTGCTCGATAAGGGCTTTTAATTCGCCGGCCCGTTTTTCAAGCGCATCGAAAAAATCGGCCGGAACATCTACTCCGTAAGTGGCGAAGTGTTTCTTCACATCCGGCAGGTGCTTCTGTTTGAACTTCGCCGGCTCATACATCAGCAACTGAATATCGTCATTCACCCAACCCTGCCCATCACTGCTCTCAAACGCGCGTTTTAGATCGCTCTCACCTGGAATCGTTATCATGTAGGTTGCGGCGGAGGCTCGTACCAGAGGTGCAAGCTGTTCCCGCCGCGCGGCAATCTGGCACCAGTCGGCGTATCGATAATCGACCTCGCCCTTTTTCACCAGCCAATGGAGTCGCGTGTTTGTGACGCCCGCAAATTGCCCCTTGCACAGCCCATCCAGCTCGCCGAGCTTCGTCATCACCTCCTGCCAGCCGGCTGGCGTAGTTGGTGTCCCTCTATAGTTGTTAAACTCGTCGCTGTAAAATGACGAGAACATTTGCACCGCCTTGAAATGCTTGTCGATTGTGGCGGAACGAAAGGCAGCCTGAAGCTCATCATTCTTTGCCTCTTTCGCAGCGCTTCCGGGTGCGCGAATGGTCGCCGGGTCATAGGTCACGGTGTCAACCTGATACCGGCCATTGCCGTAGCGCACCTTTACCTTGTTGCCCAGCACCGCTTCAATTCTCGCCTCTTGCCAGTGTACCTGGCCTCCACCACAAGAACAGTAGTACTCGACCTTATCTCCAACCCGAACGGTCTCTTGCGCAAAACAGTTGATTGAGAATGCTAAACAAAACGCGAGCGACAAAATAAATCGGCTTTTCATAACTTTCTTTCCTCCTCGGGCCCGCCTCTCAATTGCGCGCACCCGCCCATTACCAGCAAGACATTGCCTCGGTTCATTTATAAGTGGTCGAGGATTGAAAAGTATTTCATCTGCGGCGGCAGGTTTTTTCACCGGGTCCCGTTTAGTTAGGGCACTCGCGCCCGCCGGGCGGACAAGTCCGCATCCTAAACGAACTACCGGTGGTGAAAAGTGTAACTTCCCGTTTAGTTCGGGCACTTGTGCCCGCCGACGCGGACAAGTCCGCACTCTAAACGAACGATCGGTAATAACTGAGACGCGGATCCAGCGAGCTATTTTTGGAGAATTCTGAAGGAATACTCAGCGACGGATTCGGAGTTTCCGGCGGCGGCGACACCCTTTAGCTCAAGTACGTAGTCTCCGCGCTGGAAGAGGCGAGCAGGAAGATTCACACCAAGTGTCCGATCGCCGGCAGGCTTGGCGACTCCGCTCCAGACCGGTTCTCCATCAGCCAGTGAGAGTAAGACGCGATAGTTCTTAAAGTCGGCAGACGTCCCTTGTTCGAGCGGAAGACGCAATTGAATTTGAGTTGTAGCCGGTGAAATTATGAGGTCTCGCGCTGAGCCTGCATCGCGCGACAATCCGGGCGTGAGGATGAACGTTGCGGTCACGGGCCTTGCCGGTTCCGTTGAGTTCTTCTGGAGCGAAGGTGAGGGAACGGAGGGAGGCGTTGGAGTTACTAAGGCCTTATCGGGTTCAGTCACATTATCCTTTTGTGGAACAACCTGCGCAGGACCGGGCGGACTTGGTTGATTCAGGACGCGTTGATTTCCCTCGTCAATTCGGGTTCGGCTGATAAAAATCCAGATGGCCCCAAATGCGACGGCTACCAACACCATCGCCGTGGCCCACGCTACTGGTCTATTAAACCGAAAATCTGGGAACATTCTCCACCAAGATTGGGCTCCAACGCGGTTGGATTCGCTTTGCCTTTCAACAAGGAACTGTCTCAAGGTGTTTGCGAATTCTAAACGCTCAAGGTTGTGTGGCGCGGAATGAAAGTGTGCTTCGAACAGTTTCCTTTCGCCGGCGGACAGCTCACCGCCCGTGTAAGCGTCGATCATTTCATCCTCGATCACGAGAAGGCGTTCGAAGAAGTCATCATCGGAGATGATACGGTCTTCTACGGCCGCTTGCTCATCCTCGGAGAGCTGGCCCACTAGAAACTTCTTCAGCAATTGTTCTTTGTCGAAATCTGGCATCTTCCAACTAATCTGGCGTCTTCCAACTACTAGTGGCTGGAACCCTTGAATCGTTTCGTCAGTCCGACGACTTTCTCATGCACTTAGCGACACAGTCCTCAAGCTCCAGCCTTATTCGGTGCGCGCGAATTCTTAAGGCGTTTAGCTGTATGCCAAGTTTTTTAGCTAGCTGTTTTCTCAGCTCAATCCTGGCGCGTTTTTCTTTGCGATGATAATCGATGATCAGTTCGCGGCTTGAGGCAGGCAAACCGGCGAGACATGACTCAAAGCAGGCTAGCCGGTGCTTCGCAGAGTCCGTTTCGTACGTGGTCCCAAACTGTGATAGTTGATCCAGAGTAAGACTTTTCCGACGCTCGGCCTTCACCGATTCGAGCCAGACAAGACGAGCTACTCCTCCGACGTATGCCTGGATGTCTCGAATCACTTCGCCGGATTCCACCTTTTTGGCAACGCGGTTCAGCGTCTCGTCGGTCAGGTCCTCAGGCGATACACAACCACGCCATTGGAACAGCTTCAACAGCTTGCTCCGGATTTTTTCGTACTCCCGCCCGGCTAGATCGCGATCAGGGTGAAGTGTTGCGAGCAAGCGGTCCAGGCTGGCTTTAGTCAGAACCCATGTCTTCGATTGGGGCTCCATTACTTTTCAGCAGGAACCGGCAGGCATTGGGATGAAGGGTTAGGAAGGTTGGTTATTTCCAATCCCCCTGAAGAACGAAGGCCGCCCAGTAGTAAGGCGAACGCCAACGCTTCTGTGGCCACATTTTCATCTGGGCGTGTCTCAGTGCAGCAGCCGGAGTTTTCCCCTCCCTTAATACTGCCTGATAAAAATGCGACATCAATTCAGCAGTCGCAGCGTCGTCTACTTTCCACAGACTTGTTCCCACGCGCGCCGCACCTGCGTACATAAAGCCCCGGGTTAGACCAACCAGGCCTTCGCCTCTTATTTCTTTGCCAAGTCCTGTTTGGCAGGCGCTTAACATCACAAGTTCCGCGGGTAAGCTGAGATTATATATTTCGCGCAGCCGCATGAAACCATCCTGTGGCCGTCCTTGTTCGTCGACTAAAGATAAGACGATAGCCGATAACTCAGGACGCTCGGTATCAAGCAAACCGTGTGTAGCAAAATGCAGGATACGATACTCAGCCAGTGCCGGACTCTTGACCAGGGCGAGGCTAGCGCGAAAGTTGAGCGCAGCCATTCCTTTCCCCGGAGGCGCTGCTGCGAGTATCGACTCCGCTTCTCGTCGGGAGAAAGGCAGGCGCGGCAGATTCGTCTGGGCAAATCTGGAGGCCACAGGTTTTACTGCACGCTGATTCACTCGTATGTCGTCTTGGTCGAACACAGGATCAGCCAGCACGGCAACAGCTTTGCGCGTCGAGGGACGAGTGGTCCGTTCTTTCCGCAAAACTGCGATTACAGAAGCGGAAGGCAGGCTAATTATTTCGTGATCAGCAACCAACGGCGAGAATTCCGATTCCTGAGAGTCCACCTTCGACGATTGTGAAACCTGAACACCTTTAGCCTCGGTCCCATTTTCTCCCAACAATACAGTCCTCGGGGCCGGTAGCGCGGCGAAGGGCACGTATTGCAAAGCACCATCGCTCACAATGAGCAACCGTTTCGATTGAAATCGAGCCGCGACCTGGCTAAAGAGCATGCGACTCAATTCTGTAGTCGATTTAAGGAATTCCTTCTCGGCCTGCTCTAGACGCTCTCGCCGTTGTTCCAGTGATTCATCCTGCGGGCGCTGGTTGCGCGCGTTTACTGACTCGGTTACGCGGCGCGCCACTCGTTCAACCTCCGCGCGAGACGGCAACTCAAACAGGTCTATGCTGACAGGCGTCACCGCCCAAAGAAAGCTACGGGTTTCTCCAAGCCTGAATTCGAGCAGCAAGGTTTCGTTATCGAGTGATTGCTGGATCCCCTTCGCGCTCAGCATTTCTGGCTGCATTAGGGCGGCGTATCGAGGACTCGTTTGACGAATGCGCGATTGCAATTCTGCATATTCAGTGGAAAGCGCTGCCAGTTTTTCGACTAAGGCTTTCGCCTGTGCCGGCGTGTGCGTGCCGCTCAACAACTGCATTTGCTCTTCTGTGCGCTCGTTCAACTGACGTTGCAGCGATTGTTCACGTTGGAGGAGTGCCGGATCTACACCGCGTCGGATGTCGGTGCGTGTTTCCTGTAGAAGCTCGATCAAGCCCCGCGCTCGCGCCCGTTCGCTTGCCTGAAGGGCCAGGGCGTCATAACCACCACTCGGAACTTGCCGGTGCAGCTCGGCCAACAGGTCAATATAGAAGTCGTAATACTTTTGCACGGTCGCGAAGTAGGAAACCCGCAAATCGTTGCTGCCAATTCTGGCGCGCATCCCTTCGATGAGGTTGACTGCAGACGTGATTCCAGCAAGGGCCGCAGGCATTTGGCCGCGGTCGCGTTCGAGGCGCGCGATCCAATAAAGAGTCAGCGCTTCGCCCTGACGGTCGCCGGTTGAGCGCCGGAGCGGCAGCGCTTGATTGAAATAATCGAACGCCTTTTCCTTCTCGTTTGAGCCGTAATAGAGCTCGCCGAGGTCCGTCAGGGTTTGGGCCTCGCTGTAGGGGTTTCCTATTTGACGCTCAAACTCGAGAGCCTGATTGAGGTAGTCAAATGCTTTCTGCCTATTTCCCAGCCGTGCATGAAGCAGGCCGATCAGCCTTTGCGTGTAGTTTCGGCCACCGCGGCTATTGAGTTCCTTCTGAAGAGCCAAGGCCCGTTCATAAAGCTCCAAAGCCTTTTCATTGTCACCGCGCGAAAAATGGACAGAGCCGATGCTGGTGAGTAGCCTGACTTCTCTCGGGCGGCCGCCAATTGCGCGGTAGAGTTTGAGAGCTCTGTCGTAGAAATCCAGCGCCCGTTCACTCTCGCCCAGATCAAAATAGACCGAACCTATGTTTGCTAGTGTGTTCGCCTCTCCACGCCGGCCACCGTCTACGCGCGCAAACGCCAGTGCCTGGTTGTAATCATCCAGTCCCTTTTGAATCTCTCCCAGTGCGATTTGAAGCGCACCGATATGGTTTAGCGAAAGCGCCGCGCCACGGTCGTCTCCAGTGCCTTTTCTGAGATCGAGAGCTTGATGGTGAAACGCTAGCGCCTCCGAGAAACCGCCTAGTGATTCGTGGAACAACGCGATGTTGTTCAGCACAGTCGCTTCTCGTTCACGCTTGCCCGACAACCGAAGAAAAGGTAGCGCTTCCTTATACTTGCTGATTGCGTTTCGTTTTGATTGCTCTGTCCGTCGGACCAATAGTCGCCGGGCCTGTTGTATCAACAACTCCGCAGACACGTAGTTTCGATCCCGCGGTGTAGCCGCGCGAGATTGGGAAACGCTCAACTGGTAGCGCCCACCTTCGAATCTTCTGTCTCTCGAACGAACGACAATACGGTAGACCCCTGAAACTTCCGTCAGCACCGGTAGAACTTCCGTGCCCTCGGTGTCATTCGTGGTGTTCAAACTGAAAGTAAGCTTGCCGTTGACACCAAAGAGCGACACTCCGACGTTGCTCCCGCGCTGACTAATGTTGATTTCGACAAAGGATCCAGCGATGCCTTCAAGGTTATAGGCGTGTATTTCTCCGGGCTTGATCTCTCTTTCCACAGATTGCCCCGATTGGAGCGACTGCGCTGCCACTTGCGAAGTAGCCAACCGGTTCTTCGATTGTTGCGCGGCTAATTGAGACGGAAGGACGCAGCACAAAAACGGCAGGCAAATCAGAAACAACCGAAGCTGCGGGAAATGCGGGAACGTCAAAAAGGTTTCTCCCGGCGAGTGTGGATCGTCTGGGCTGTGCGCACAAATTCTACGCCGAAGATCCAGAGTAGGGAAATGATAAGTAGTGCAGTGTCCGATCAGCTTCAGCTTGTCGTGCCGCTGCGCCAAACTCGAAGGAGGTCTACGATGATGAACTTAATCAGAGCTTCCTGAAGTTTATCGGATGCGCTGCATCCAACCCGACCTACTACCGATCCACCGCTTTTATTGACGGAGTAACCACAAGCCTGTTACGTTGCGAGGCCCAATCCTGTATTTTCCATCAGTTGAGGAGCTGCGTGAAAAAATCCAAATTACTTGTGACTGTTCTCATTCTGGTCTTTGGTTGTCGTGTTCCGACGATGGCCCAAACCCCGGCACCGGGTACGCGGCCCGAGCCGCCGGAAGGCAGAGGTGTGGTTGCACTGCGCGCCGCGCGTTTAATTGACGGCACCGGAGCACCACCGCTTCGTAATGCGATCATCATCGTCACCAACAATAAAATTTCCGCAGTCGGCGATGCTGCTTCGGTTCGAATACCCTCCGGCGCGAAAGTTATCGATTTGGGCGACGTCACTTTACTCCCGGGTTTCATCGACGCGCACACGCATCTTATCGGTCGTGTCCTCGGCGATCCGGAAGGCGATATAGCTGCCGTAAAAGACTACGACGCGTTTAGTGCGATACTCGGCGTCAATCACGCGCGTAATACGCTGATGGCCGGTTTTACCACAGTGCGCAATGTTGGCGCCTCGGGCCCTTTCAACGACATCGCTCTACGCAAAGCCATCAACGAAGGTTGGATCCCTGGACCACGAATGATGACGGCGGGCCACTCGCTGGGAATCACCGGTGGACATTGTGACAACAACGGATTTCGTCCAGGCTTGCTGGAACGATCGATTGAGGAAGGGATCGCGAACGGGCCAGATGAAATTCGCGCTGCGGTCCGGTATCAGGTCAAATATGGCGCCGACGTAATTAAGACGTGCGCCACCGGCGGTGTGCTGTCTGAAGGAGATGCAGTCGGCACCACGCAGTACAACTTTGAAGAACTGAAGACGATGGTTGACGAAGCCGCTCAGCATGAACGCAAGGTGGCGGCGCATGCGCACGGTACCGAAGGAATCAAGATCGCGACCCGCGCCGGTGTCGCCTCGATCGAGCATGGATCCTTCCTTGATGAGGAAGGTGCACGCATGATGGCCGAGCGCAGCACCTACATGGTCCCAACCATGATGGCAGGGGAAGCGGTTGAGCGAGCAGCAAAAACCGGGGTCCTCAAAGGGCTCCGTGCAGAGAAAGCGCTGGCGGCGGCCGCTGCGATGCGTAAGGCAATCAAGATCGCGATTGCCAACAAAGTTCCGATTGCTTTGGGAACAGATGCCGGCGTGATTCCGCACGGGACCAACGCGCGCGAGTTTGTGCTAATGGTGGAATGGGGCGGCATGGGCAACATGGACGCAATCAAGGCCGGCACGATCAACGCGGCTACGCTGCTCGGATGGGACAAAAACGTCGGTTCAATTGCGGTCGGCAAGTGGGCCGACATCGTTGCCGTTTCAGGCGATCCCCTCAGGGACATTCACGCGACGGAGAAGGTCGTGTTCGTGATGAAGAATGGCGTGATTTATAAGGAGTAAGTGGGTGCTATCGGGGGGTGGCCCCCGGTAAGGGAACCAGAGGAGGACTACTCGTTAACACGCCACACTTCAGCAGACAGTCCATCGTACTCGTCCTTCACGTACTGCCCTTACTGCTCTGGAAGAAAACTCTCCATCGCCTGCTACATGGCCGAGAAACGCATTCCGCCGACCTCGCTCCATTCTATGTAACGCGCAGATAATCTCTGCCCTTTCCTGATCAGACTGTGCATCTGGGTAGACTTGTTGTCGTCGTTCAAGGTCTGCGGGACCGCCCCATCTACCGACTACAGCCCGACCAACGGCCTTGACATACCAGACACCTCCCGGTTCGACAGCCGCAAAACGGGCAAGCCGCAAGAATGATTCCGTAGGAGTTCCCTCCTGTCGCAAGCGCCACCTCATCACCTGATAGAGATGATAATCAAATGGTAGCAATCCCTCGTCACGCAGTTCCAGAAATGCGTCCTCAAATCGCCGAGTCCCGTCTACCTTTGCTGCGTATTCCGCTATTGTGTCACTTTCTTCAGGATGTATCCTGAGCTGTCTAATTGCATCCTCCAGTGCAAATGGATTGCGAGCCCCACCGAGACGGCCCAGGAGATAGCGAAAGAGTGTTTTATTGAATCTAGGTTGAGGCAAAGTGAAATATGTATGATAAGCGTCAGTGAGAACTTCCAGAGGCTCATCTTCTTGAATCTGAGCTAAGATGTCATCCAACACCGGAGTTGTAATCGAGGGACCATCAATGACTTCCAATTCCACAAGACTTGCAATAAAGTTCCGATGAATAGGATCAAGCAGCGCATGTACTTCTTGAAATTTCGCGCGTGCCTGCTCGCCGGCGAGAATACGAGTTTTGTGTGCCTGAAGGACCAATTCCCTCGCACCGAGAATCTGGGGGAGTATCAGTAGAACTCGTCGGGCCTCGCTCTCGCTCCGACAAAATATTCGAAAATCGTCGACCCACCGGAAGTGCACAAACCCCTCGGCTCGGAGCTGCACGTCTACAGCATTAAGGTAAAGCTTCGCGAGTACATCAGAGGCTGAGAAACCTTGGGGCACTCCTCGTCGCTGCACTCGCGCCCATCGGTGCAAACAGGTCATGAGGAGGGCTAGGGTTTCCGAATCCACATCCAGACCATTAAGGTCAGACCGAAGGGTGAACAGGTCTATCAGTTCGTAATATCCAGCAATGTCGGCGACGACCACATAGGGTCTGCCAGAGTCGATGATTTCTATGCTTCGAGCGTCGAATCGTTCCCACAGGGGAAAGTAGTGTTGGAACCACTCTACATCAGTGTGCTCGTTGTGCAGGCGATAGGCGAAGTCTGGATGTTCTCCTTCCCAGAAGAACGCCTCCTCAAGTTCGGGGCGAATCGCCGCGACGAGAGCCGCGAAGATTACTTGATCCTCGTGGCTCAGGTCAGCACCTGGTCGAACGAGGAAGCCGGGTTGAGGGGCTGGCACCGTCCGACAGGGTCCCGGACTGTATGAACCTTTTGCGATTTCCTGGTGAATAACTAGGAGCCACGAGGCAGCGTCCTGCTCGATCAAGTCAACCATAAAAGGATGGCAGACGAACGCCCGGCGTTGGGATAGATCTCTCTTGGCGCGAGCCCAAGCAAGGGGAAGATCTAGAGTGTCTGCTAGGTTGCCTTGCATCCAGCTACGCCTCGGATCATGTTACACGCCGCCTTCAGCACTCTAAGGCGTCAAGCCGCTACAGTAGACCAAGGGACAGTGACGAATCAAGCGTCAGTGCACGAAGGCATTTCTCGTTGCCAAGTGTTCCAACGCATGATAATTTCAACGCATGCAACCCACCTCAGAAATGTCAGCATTCGATCGCGGAGTTCGTCCCGTAATGAAGATCGTCTTGCCGGACAAGGCGGAAGAGGTCGTTGAGTTTCGCGCCGGTCCCGAGCTTCAGGCACGCATTGAAGAACTAGCGCGTAAATCCACAGAAGGCGAGTTGACGAACGCCGAACGTGCGGAGTACGCGGGTTACGCTCGGGCCAACAAGTTCATCGCCATTCTTCAGCGGCAAGCACGGGAACTGATCAGGTCTCGGTCGTAGTCATGTTGCCGGGTACGAAAGCTCGGGTGCGTGAACGCGCCGGCAATGCTTGTGAGTATTGCCATCTGCACCAGGACAACTCGCCTCTTGCCGTGCTTCACATCGAGCACATCATTCCAAAAATTCACGGCGGCGATGACGACCTCGATAACCTCGCCTTAGCCTGCATAGACTGCAATTTGCACAAAGGTCCAAACCTGACGGGAATCGACCCGAAAACGGGCGACCTGACGGAACTGTTTCATCCGAGGCATCACGATTGGGAAGATCATTTCGCTTGGGACGGAATTTATCTTGTCAGCAACACACCTATTGGCAGGACAACAATCCGCGTTCTCAATATGAACTCAGAAGAGCAGTTGGCACTGCGCTCCTCATAAGCTGCGACGCAGCCTGAGTTGTTAGTAAGAATTGGCGCGGTGAAGCATTGACGGCTGGAGATTCAACCACGTTGGAGTTCCTTCTGCAGGTCGGCGAGGTCCAGTGCGAAAGCCTCCTCCCCTTCGCGCGCCAAGGCTAAGAGAAAATCCGTGCGATCCAATCCCGCGACTTGGCCGGCCTTCTCTTGCGACAGCTCGCCGCGCTTGTACCAATGAATGGCGGCAGCAAGCCGCAGCTCGCGGGCAAACTCCTGCGGCGAGCTGCTGAGAGCCGATAGCACGTCGTCATCTAACTCTAGTGTTATTTCCTTAGTTGCCACGTTCGAATTTCAATGGTGATGTTTTGCCAGGCACCAGTCTAGCGCTAACGCGAACCCTAATCAATTTCTCACTTTAGAAGCTGAGTCTCACCCGCGCGGTAATCTGCCGGTTTCCCGCAGCTACGCCACCTGGTCCAAAGAAGAAGTTATTCGAAAGGCTAGTGGATTGTAGAAAGAACGGTGACGCCATGTTGCCTACGGGATTGGCTTTGTTCGCATGGTTCAAAACGTTGGAGGCGTAAAGCGAGATTCCGAATGAATAGGGTCTTTGTATTGGCGGTTTCTCAGGCGGTTTTGTACTAGTCGACGTAGTGGCGGTGGCCGGGGCCGTGGTTGTGACAACGCTACCGCCGCCGACCGGTGGTGATTTAGGTGGGATGGCCCGGCCAAATTTGAAAGTCTTTTCGAGTCCAAGGTTCAACGAGATGAAACTTGGACCAATGCCGAAGTTTCGCGGAATGATCTGCTGTCCAGGAACTGGGTTCGGATCAAAGGCGCCGAGTGGCGTCACCACAACTCCGGGCTTATTCAGATCTGTAGCGAATCCTGGACGCTCGGCAAAGGAGTTGTCGCGATTTGTATCGCGCCCGGTAGTGATGTCGAACGGCCTTCCTGAAAAGGCGATCATAAATGCGTTGATACTGATCAACGATTTGGTTTGATAATAGCCGCCGGCCCACAAGCTGTGGCGACTTGTAAAAGGTGACCGCGACCATTCATTGCTGAAGTCGTATGGGTCGAAAGGCGAACTGCTCGATCCCCCGTCAGTGTTTCTGCTTCTGCTCAGGTTATAGTTACTCCAAAAATTCACCTTCTTAATCGTTCCGTTAAGGCCGAAACTCACAGAATTGCTCACAGTCCGTCCGTTTGATTGAGATTCGAGAATGTTCCCTTCGCTTTGGCCCAGCGGCCGCAAGCCTGTCGCCGCTAGCGGCGCATTAATATTCACCGTCCGCGAAGTGCGTTGCGTGCGTGTGTGATAGTAAGTCACAGTGAGTTTGAGATTCTGATCCAACTGCTGCTCGAGAGAGAATGAAGATCGAAGCGAAGCCGATGGAGACAGCTGTGAATCGAGAAACCGTCGGGTTTGCGGCTGAGCAAACGCTGAGAGTGCTTCGATGGCGGGCACAGCGGGAAACAGGTCAAGCACAGCCGTGTCTGTAACCACGAACTGCCGCTGATTGAGTCCGTTAAATCTCAATGACTGCAGGACCAGATCTTCCGAGATGCGATTGTAAAAGACGCCAAAGCCTCCCCGCATTACGGTCTTGAATCTGGGTGGTTTGGCGGGTTTAGCGGGTGCGGCCGGCGCTGACTTTGTATCTGCAGGGACTGGGCTCTCCTTTGCCACCTTCACTTCCGGGGTGGCCGGTTTCTTTCCGCTGCCCCATGAAGGCGACCACGCGAAACCAATGCGCGGCGCAATATTCAAATGACTGTCAATATTGTCTTGATTCTCGTACCGCAAACCAGGCGACACGGTGAAACTTGGTCGCACTTTCCACTCATCCTGCACGTAAAGAGCGAAATCGCTCTGGCGGACCTTTGCTTCCGGGTTGCCACCGGCGATTGAGAACTGCGTAGCGCCACCACCCAGGCTTCTGATTTGCGCACCACTTAGTCCGGCCCGCTGAAATAAGAGTGTTCGCCGGTAGCGCTCCAGGCTGCTCAGTGCAATTGTGCCGGCGCCGGGAACAATCTGATCGCTGGCGTCGAGAACCGGCCCAGGACCGCCGGCGAATGTGTAGGATCCTCCGAAGTTTCCCGGTGAAATACTCTCCACTCGCACATGCCTGATGCGGCCACCTACTTTGATGAAATGATTACCAACGGACCATGAAGTAAAGTTCTGAACCTCGACGCGGTCCTGTTTGCTAGAGGCAGCGCCAATCTGAGAGCCGCCCCCGAAGAATGAGTCAGCCACGTTGAGTGCCGGCTGCAGAGTATTGGCTGTCTGTCGGAAGGTGTTGTGACTTATGGCTATGCGTGTTTCATTAACCATCTTCTCACTGAGCAACGCAGTCTCGGTCAGTTGCACCGTGTGATTTGACCGCTCGCCGCGAAACGCGCGTGAGGGCAGCGAAAACCCGCCGATGCCCTGCAGGTTTTGAGTGCCGCTGCCGTATTCATAACTGCCAACCAGCGTATGTTTCTTATTGATCTTGAAGTCGCCGCGAGAACTCGTGTACATCGTGACTTGCGGTGTTAGGAACGACTGGTTGAAGAGAACGGGTCGCAAGGTCACCGGATCAAGAATGGTTGCGTTGACGACCGCGTTGTTGTCAGTAGCGTAGCGTCCCATGTAGAAGTTAAACGATGCTCGTTTGGGTGCGATCGGTCCCGAGAAGGCGCCGTTAAGGCCACGCTGTTGAAACGCCGCCCGGCGCGGCGCAAAAGGGTTGCGCGAGTTGAGACTCTCGTCGTTAAAGTTGAAGTTAACGTTGCCGTGGAATTTGTCAGAACCGGGCTGAGTGAAAATCTCAATGCCACTCCAGCCGGGATACTCATTCTCAGCTGAGTAAGGATTCTGGTTGATCCGAACTTCGCGAATCGCTTCCTTCGGCGGCATCTGTCCGCCTGAGAACCCGTCGACCTTTATTTGCGCGCCGCCTTCTCCGTCGCCTGGACCAGCCATGGCTTGGAGCGCAGCGGCCAAAGCCACCGGGTCATTTGGCAAAGCTTCCAGGTCGCGTTCACGCAGTATCAGAGCATCGGCATTTCGATCGGAGTCGGTGCTGATCTCTTTGTTATCGACGGTAACGGATTGCTCCAGCGGCAGGAGTTCTAACTGTAAATCAAATGTCGTGCTCTTGCCCGAGGCTACCTCGACGTCTTTAGTCTCGAATTCAGTGAAACCTGAAGCAACAACGCGCAGAGTGTAGCGACCCGCGGGTAGTGATCTGAATTCGTAGTTACCCGACTGATTTGTTGTGGCGGCGCGTTCCGCGCCGCGGCCATCCCTGACGAACACAGTAGCGGTGGTAATCAGGCTACCCAACTGATCGCTAATTGTGCCTCTTAGCGAGCCGGAAGTTTGTTGTCCGGCGCATGTGGGAGCAAGCGTGGAAATGACAAACGCAAATGTCAGTAGCCTGAGAAGCGTCGGGAGTTTTGAAGCAAATAACATACGGTCTCCGGCGGCGAGAAAGGGCCCTAAAAATTGATGCAGGTCCTGGACTGAACGATGCAATCTCTGACGGTTACACGTTACGAAGTCGGTCCGGTTTCAATAACTGCGTGAGAGGTAAATAACTGGGCTGAAATTACCACGAAACGACGGTGCGTTTCCAGACGAAATAGTCAGTTTCGCAAAGCAATCCTGGGATGAAACTTGTGGGCCTTTCGTTTGCTGCCAGAACCCTGGAACGCTTGCCTGAGTTTGCAGCCGTTTAGATAGGGCACTTGTGCCCGGTCAGCGGACAGGTCCGCACACTAAACGTCAGTTAATTATCCGGGGGTAAAAAATGAGTAACGACAAAGCAGCGATGGACGATAACACCATCTATAAGGTGGTGGTGAACCATGAGGAGCCATATTCCATTTGGCCCGCAGACCGCGAGAGCCCTCTCGGCTGGACCGAAGTCGGGATGACCGGGCCCAAAGCCGAATGTCTGGCCTACATAGAAGAGGTCTGGACCGACATGCGCCCGCTCAGTATGCGACAACAGATGGAAGGAAGCGGGGGAGAGTAAGAAGTTCGGCTCGATTGGCGTAAGGATTCAATTGGCGTAATAGCCTGGTCGCGTTCGCGCGGATAGGTCGGGCAAGTTTGGTAATTGTATTTTCACGGTTCGCCATCTACCGTCTCGCTTGTCATTGGTAGGCTTGTAACCCAGACTGTAAACCTTTCCCAGATCCTCGATCACCTGTCCATATGCGCCTTCAAGATCCTCGATCTTTTTCGCTTTGTAATAGAGTCCGCCACTTTCATCCGCCAGCAAAGCCAGAGTCTTCCGGGCGTTTTCATATGTTCGCTCGGTGAAAGAGTTGGAATATTCATCATTCTCGGTGTCGAGATAAATTGGAATGATCAAGGTGTCGTTGCGTCGTACTGCTTCCAACAAATCCCCAAAGCTAATGGTTGAGCCGCGGTGCCTCCTCATCGGACCGCCTAGCAACGCATTATCGACGCCATCAGTCATGAACACCACGGCCCTTCGCCGTTCGAGCGTTTTCGGCCCGATCACCTTGTCGAGCGTGAACTTCAGTGCATCCCAAACGTGCGACTCGCCGACTTCTTCACCGATAAGATTGCTGCTCGCCACAAGAGCTGCGCGATCATCCGTTAAAGGCGACATTACATTTGTGGTGGTTGAGAAAGTAACAATGGCCACTCTATCGGCAGGACGCGTGGCTTGAATGAAACGTTGCGTCGACTCGCGAATCAACTTCCGTTTGCGTGCGGTCGAGCCCGACAAATCGATTAGTAACACAAGGTCGAAGGGGACATCGGTGGTGGCAAAATAAGTTATCGCTTGTTCCTGCCCGTCTTCGCTGACGCTGAAGTCTTTTTGCCCAAGTGCGCCAATGTGTGTTTTGAGTGTCTTGCTATATACACTCACGTTCAGACTGACCAGATTGGTATCGACGCGAACAACTTCGTTTTCGTCGACCGTTTGACCTTCCAGGAGGCCCGCTGAAGTTGTCGTGGCAATCGAGGTCTTTTGTTGCTCGGAGAACTGGTTCGTCAAAGTCCCGGTCGACCTTATCAGGGGCAATCGGTATTTCGCCTCGAGAAATTGCAGGTAATCGGCTAAGAGTGGCAGTTCATACTGCTTGCGGCGGGCGTCAACATCTCTTTCGGCTTCGATCGGGAATAAAACGAGAAGTCCGTCGCGAATAGTCGCCTGAGTGCCGAATAGCTGTTTCAAGCCGGACTCCAGACGCAATCGATCAACGAAGCCGGCGAATTCCGGACGCGCAATGTCACCCCGCGTCACTGCTGCAACAATCGCCGGAATCAGATCAACTTTCAGAGAACCCGTAGAGCCATTTCTTAGTAAGTAGAATGCCGCATCTACACCGTCGTGACCCACCAGGGCCGCGGTCGGCCAGCCATACTGTTTCACAATGGCGCACAAGCGTGCCGTGTTTTTGTCCCGAAACTCCCGCATCCGTTTGATTAGAGCTTCTGGTTTCTTGTTGCCACTGAGGTCCTCATCCAGTCGCTGTTGAGCGTTCTCCTTGAGCTTCAACAACTGGTCACGCAGCTTTTTGTTCAGAGTTACATTTGCGGAGCCAGCTGCTTGCTCTATGATTTTCCTGATCTCTTCCGGCGTGAGACAACGTTGCTGGGCTGGAGTTGGATAGGCACAGACGAAAATCGAAGCAATGATTAGAATGAGTCTTAACGTCTTTGCGAGGGAGTCTTGCTGCACGATTACCTATTGTAGGACAGACATTCCTGTCTGTCTGACTCTCGGAAGAGATCTGTCGGAGTTTTGGTGATGCCCGACTGCTTCTTATCCACCGTAACGCAAACTGTTAGTTTGCGGATCTCGCGAAAGACGCTCGCCAGGATGTAAACGTGCCTATTGACCACGATCCGCAAACTAACAGTTTGAGTTACATTTTCCTTCTGACTTTAATTCAGTAGCGCCTGCATGCGGTGAAGCCCGCTCGCTGCCTCAGTAAACCCTGGCTGTTGTTCCAGTGCCTTACCGTAATGCCTGGCGGCTTCGATGTACTTCCGACGAGTTTCATAAACGCGACCGAGATTGAAGTGGGGAAACGCATAAGACTCGTAACGTGGCGCAAAGAGCGCTCGTTTGAACCAGCGCACGCTGCTGTAAGAATCACCCTTCGCTAAAAGATAACTGCCAATGTCGTTGTAAGGATTTCCTAACGTTTCATCAACACGGATGGCTTCCAGGCATTCCTCAATTGCCTCGTCGTAACGGTCCTGAAAACTATAGACCCAACCCAGGAAGGTGTGGGCCTCAGCGGTAGGGTAAGTTGCGATTGAGCGTTTATAAAGCTCAATGGCTTCCTCAAAGTTCTCGGCCAACTGGGCCTCGTAGGCCTCATGAAAAAGCTGCTTGGCTTCGTACTTCGCAGCCGGCGAAGAGTCATCCTGAAAAAGATCGGGTTTCATTTATCACAGTCAGCCTTCGCTTTTTGGTCTTTATCCAATCGCTTGATACGTCCATCGGTCTTAGGTGCAATTACCTTCATCGCAGTTATCGCCGCGCGCAGGACGTCTGAATCAAACCGGGCCTGGTCAGGTGGGATCAGTACTCGAGCCTCTTTCAGCATCGCATACCCGTCGCCTCCGTTGATACCCACATAGTCGCTGGTGGCAAGAGTATATTTTTTCTTTTCATCCAGCGGCTTGCCATTCACAGTCACACCGACAACGCGAGAGCCCGGCGGCTTGCCGGCGTCAAAAGTAAACCGCAGTCCGGAGACTTGCGGAAAACGCCCGGGTTCAGCGTCTTCAGCACTTCGCGCCACTCCATGCTCCAGCGTGCGTTTCAACAATTCACCGGTCACTTCCAATTTTACTACTTTGTTTTTGAAGGGAAGAATGGCCAGCACGTCCCTTCGAGTGATGGGGCCGGGACGGATGATCTCGTCCGCACGAATTAACCCGCCATTGGAGAACCCGATCTCAGATGCCGTGGCCGTGCGGAAGGAGTCCGCGATAAAGTTGCCTACGTTTGTTTCCTGTTTCCGCCCTACCGCGCTTCGGGCGTCCAGTTCTACAGCCGTGCGTCCTATAACCACTGCCAACTCCTTGAGCAGCGCACCGTATTTGCGATTGATGGATGCGAAACGCGGGTCCTCCTTGATTTGCGCGGTTACCGGAATCACTTTCCAGTCGATGCTTTCCACCGCTCCGGTATCCTTCGAGATATTCAAATCTATTTGTCCAAGCTCGCGCGCGTCTGAGGTCATCTTGAGAATTGGAGCGCCACCCGACGCCGACTCGAGCAAAGAGTGTTCGTGGCCGCCGACGATGACGTCGATGTCTGCGCAACGGGCCACTTCCTTATCCTCGGCCATGGAAAGATGAGTCAAAGCGACGATGCTTTTCACGCCACGGCTGTGTAGCTCCGCAACCATCTTACGTGCTGTGTCGCATGCATTAAGAAAATCGACGTCCGGGCCCGGACGCGAAGTGGTTCGGGTGTCGGGCAAAACAAGTCCGAATATTCCCACCTTCACACCGTCAAACTCCCGAATGATATACGGCAGCGCGTCGCCGAATGGCTTGCCGGTCTTTTTATCAATCACGTTTGCCGCGACCCATTTGAATCGAGACTCTCTCATGCGCTCGAGCAGCACGTCTGGTCCGAAGTCGAATTCATGATTTCCGAAAGTTGCATAGTCAAGACCGATCGCGTTCCATGCGTCGATCATCTGCGCGCCTTTGTAAGTTATCGATTCGACGGAGGGGGAAATGGTGTCACCGGCCATCAGGAAGAGAGTATGCGGCGATTCTTTTTCAATAGCCTTCTTTAGAGTTAAGACTCGCCCTAATCCGCCGCTGGCGCCCTGATCGACGGGAGCAAATTGATAGACGTCGTTCACCTGGAGAAGCGTTACCTTGACTGTGCAGTCAGGCTTTTGTTGTGCTGAAAGCGAAACGAAGGTCGCGAGGAGGAAGACTGATATCAATGTGAATCGTTGGGGAATTGGTCCGGAAAGTCTCATCTTCAAGTCCTCCTTCGGGGACGCCAGGACGGAACGCTGGCCGTAAACAACCGTAGTTATGTGGCATTTGAGGAGTGGATTATACTCCGAAGAGGCGATCCACGGAGATACGCGAACTAACACGAAATCACCTTGATGTTATTCGTGTGATTTGTGGATCGTATCTGGTTTGACGAATGCCCCAGCAGGAAACATTTTTTGTGACAGGTTTTCCCGGCTTTATCGCGGGGCGGCTGCTGCGTCAGCTCGCGAAAGAGGGAGGGCGATTCTTTCTGCTCGTACAGCCTTCATTTATCGAACGCGCAAACGAAGAGGTGAAGGAGATTGCCGGGGAAACTGGAACGGCAACATCAGATTTCGTTGTCATGCCGGGCGATATCACCTGGCCTGACCTGAGACTCTCGCAAACGGATCTCGAAAGAGTGAGATCGGAAGCCACAGTTCTATTTCATCTCGCGGCGATTTACGATCTGGCGGTGGCGCAGGATCTGGCTGTTCGGGTCAACGTTGAAGGCACGCGCAACGTCAATCAGTTTGCACGTTCACTGCGTGGCCTGAAACATTACCATTACGTTTCAACCTGCTATGTGGCCGGGAAGCGTACTGGGGTAATCCTCGAAAATGAGTTGCGGCACGACGCGGGCTTTCGCAACCACTACGAAGAAACCAAGTACCTGGCCGAGACCGAAGTCGACCAGTTGAAATCAGAATTGCCAATTACCATTCATCGCCCGGCCGTGGTTTGCGGTGATTCGCGTACGGGTGAAACGGCGAAGTATGACGGCATCTATTATTTGATTCGCTACCTGCTGAAGTGGCCATCCGTTCTCGGCGCTTTCAACATTGGGAATAGTGAGGTTGCTTTAAACCTGGTTCCCGTTGACTTTGTGGTAGAGGCAATGTCAGCGCTCGCCCGCGATTCGAGCGCGATTGGCAAAACCATCCAGCTGGCCGACCCGCAGCCATTAACAACCCGCGAACTGTTTGACACCATCGCACGCTCACTTGACGGCAAAGGTTCGCGCCTTACTCTTCCGGCTCCCCTCGTAGAAGCTTCGCTGAAGCTGCCTCTGTCACCCAAGATCACCGAGTTGCCACATTCGGCCGTCCCGTATTTCTTCATTAAACAGACCTACGATACAGCCGAGGCGACAAAGCTGTTGCGACCTTACGGTATCGCTTGTCCTCCGTTTGAAAGCTACGTGGAAACGATCACTCGCTACGCCGTCCAGCATCCCGCGCTGTGATCGCGCTGGCCTCCCAGCGCCAAAGGCGCGAAATGCAAGAACTTTGGCAAGCGGCATTTGATTTTCGTCCGATTTAGAATTAGTCTAAATCCACTGATGGCAAAACCAATCAAGAAGTTCAGAACTGAGGAGAACCTAACGCGGCAACGGGAGGCGATTCTGCAGGTCATTCGCGAGCGAGAAGATCACCCGACCGCCAATGAGATTTTCCAGGCAGCGCTTTTGCGCCTGCCGACGATTAGTTATGCGACGGTCTACAACTCTCTCCGGTTTCTAAAGGAAGCCGGGCTCGTGAGCGAGATCAAGTTTGGCGACAGCGCCAGCCGTTACGATCGGGAAACCGATCGGCACGATCATGCTATCTGCAATGATTGCGGGAAGTTGGTTGATTTTGATCTGCCGGAAGCAGCAGAGCTGCTACAGGCAGCAGCACGCAAATCCAGGTTCAAAGCTGAGTCTGTACATTTGACGCTCAGGGGATTGTGTCCTGACTGTCGAAAAGCATAAGCCATCAAAAGTTTTGGTTAGAAAATTTTAGCAACGTTAAGTGGAGGATTCATGACAGCAGCTACAGCAACAGCAATGGAACGCGCGATGGTCGGGCAGCCGGCGCCTGATTTTGATATGGCTTCAACGAAAAACATCGAGAAGCTGAATGAGAACGTGAAGCTCTCAGACTACAAAGGCAAATGGTTAGTTGTCTTGTTCTATCCGTTGGATTTCACTTTCGTGTGTCCGACCGAGTTGACTACGTTTAGTGATCGTTATGAGGATTTTGAAGGCATCGGCGCGGACATCATCGGTGTCTCGACAGACTCGGTGTATTCGCACCGTGCCTGGCTCAAGACGCCGCGCGATAAGGGCGGAGTCGAGGGATTGAAATACCCGCTGGCCGCAGATGCTACCAAGAATGTCGCGCGCGACTTCGGCGTTTTGATAGAAGACCGCGGCATCGCACTTCGTGGTCTCTTCATCATCGACCCTGAAGGCATTCTTCGTTACAAAGTTGTACACGATTTGAATGTAGGACGTTCGGCCGAAGAGACGTTGCGCGTGATCCAGGCACTGCAAACCGGTGGACTCTGCCAGGCAGAGTGGAAGCCGGGCCAGAAGACACTGAACGCGTAAGGAGGCGGACCCGTGGACGAACGGCCGGAAGATTTTCCATATGTCATTTTCCATTTTTCATTGCCATCGCTCCGGAATCGATCCGAGTGCCCGTGAGTAATTGTTTATGTTCCAGGCAATGACAGATGAGAATTGACGAAGCATGTTGGAAAATCTTCCGGTCGTCCGTCAACGCTCAAACAAAACTATGGGAATGAGAATAGGAACAGAAATGCC
>Ga0190270_10000093_pt1 | contig 39482 bp, 40 predicted proteins | sample Popmic320T_FD_133748 | JGI IMG/M metagenome (GOLD analysis project Ga0190270, IMG submission 133748) | Populus adjacent soil microbial communities from riparian zone of Weber River, Utah, USA - 320 T | ecosystem: Environmental > Terrestrial > Soil > Riparian zone | place: USA: Utah | collected...
CGGCGGGCCGGCGTGGCCGGCGGCACTTGTTTGCGCACGGACGGCGCTTCGTGCGAGAGGCGTGCGTTCAGCCTTGGGCGACCAGTGCTGCCGGCCACGCCGGCCCGCCGGAGGCCTCTCGTCGGTTCTCTCTCCCGTTGGTGGAGCGAGCGGCTCAGTACTGCTCGACCTTGTCCACTACGTTCTCGAGCGGCTCGCCGGCGCGGAAGCGGCGGAGGTTCTCCATGAAGAAGCTCATCGCCCGCGCGTGCGCGTCGGCGGTGTGATCGGCCGTGTGGGGGGAGATGAGGACGTTGTCGAGCCGCCAGAGCGGGTGGTCGGGCGGGAGCGGCTCGGTGTCGAAGACGTCGAGGGCAGCACCGCGGATGCGACCGGTCCGCAGTGCCTCCACCAGCGCGTCCTCGTCGACCGTGCCTCCTCGGCCGACGTTGATAAAGACCGCGCCTGGTTTCATGGCCGCGATCCGTTCGCGCGACAGGAGGTGGCGGGTGGATGGGGTCAGCGGCGTGCACATGACGACGTAGTCCGACTGCGCGATGACTTCCTCGAGCGACGGGTCGCCAAGCTCGCTCCGGCGGCGGTAGGTCAGCACGTGCATGCCGAGGGCGGTGGCGCGGGAGCCGACGGCGTGGCCGATGCCGCCGTAGCCGATGATGCCGACGGTGCGGCCCTCCAGGCGCTCGACGTCGTACGGCTCCCAGCGCCGCTCATCCTGGTTTCGGAGCAGGCGGCGCAGGTCCTTCGCGAACCAGAACATCGCCGCGATCGCGAATTCGCCGAGGGCGTCGGCGTAGAGCCCGCGTGAATTCGTGACCACCACGTTGCTCTCGCGGAGCAGCTCGAAGGGGAGGGACTCCACGCCGGCGGCGAGCGTGTGAATCCAGCGGGCGTTGTCCAAGGTCGGCCACAGCTCGACCAGGATCGACGCGTAGCGCGGCGCGATCAGCACGGCGTCCGCATCACGCGCCGCGGAGCGCAGCGATTCGACGTCCGTCCCGACCGACAGCTCGACGTCGGGCGCTTCCTGCCGGAGCAGCTCCAGCGGCTCGAAGGCCGCCGGGGCGATGACGAGGAGGCGCATCAGCTCTCCGGCACTTGCATCAGGTACGACGTCAGCCGCTCGATCAAGCCGCCCTGCATTTCGAAGACGTCGCAGAACACCAGATGGATGTGCTCGCCCGTTGCCTTCTGCGTGCGCACGCGCCCTTCGGCGACGACGACGCCGTTCTCTTCCGTCAGGCGCGTGGTGGTGATCGCGGGCTTGCCCATGAACTCCGCGTTCTCGATCTCCTTGTCGAATGCTGCTTTTCCGTGATGATGAAAGACGCCGGGGAGTACCCACTCCACGTCGTCCGTGAGGCAGGAAAGGATCTCCGCGTGGTCGCTCCGGCCGAATGCCTCCATATACTTTTCAACGGTTCGTTTGTTCTCTGTCATCGCAACTCCTCGAGTCATTTTTTCGGGCGATCTTTGGCCGGTCCGTCGCCGCGGCGCAGGTTCTGCGCGGTGTTGATCAGGCCGACGTGGGAGAACGCCTGCGGAAAGTTTCCGAGCTGGCGACGGGCCACGGGGTCGTACTCCTCGCTGAGGAGGCCGACGTCGTTGCGCAGCGAGAGGAGCCGCTCGAAGATCGCTCCCGCTTCGTCGTAGTTGCCGGCCAGCGCCAGCGTGTCGGCGAGCCAGAACGTGCAGAGGAGAAACGCCCCTTCTCCCGGTGGCAGCCCGTCCACGTGCGGCGCGGCGGGATAACGGCGCAGCAGGCCGTCCGTCTCGAGCTGTTTGCGAATGAGGGCGATCGTGCCGGTCATGCGCGGATCGCCGGGCGCGATGAATCCGAGGGCAGGGAGCATCAGCAGGCTGGCATCGGCATCCGTGGAGCCGTAGAACTGGACGAACGCATGCAGCTCAACGCTGAATCCTTTCTCGAACACCTCGTCGCGGATCTCCTCCCGAATCGCGCGCCACCGTTCCACCGGGCCCTCGAGGCCGAAGTGCTCGACGTCGGAGATGGAACGATCGAACGCGACCCAGGCCATGACCTTCGAGTGCGTGAAGTGGCGGCGCGGACCGCGCACTTCCCAGATTCCTTCGTCCGGCTCTCTCCACCCTTTCTCGAGGAAGCGCATCAGCGCGAGTTGCACGCGCCAGGCGTCTTCGCTGGGAGGCAGTCCCAGGCGGCGCGTCAGGTGCAGCACGTCCATGACTTCGCCGTAGACGTCGAGCTGGTACTGCTTGAACGCGGCGTTGCCGACGCGCACGGGCTTCGAGTTTTCGTATCCCGGCAGCCACTCGATCTCCAGCTCCGTGAGATGCCGCTCTCCGCGGATGCTGTACATGATCTGCAGCTCTTCCGGCAGCCCGGCCGCGGCGCGCAGGAGCCACTCCCGCCAGGCGATCGCCTCCTCGGTGTACCCGCCGCCGAGAAGCGCGTAGATCGCGAACGTGGCATCGCGCAGCCAGCAGAGGCGGTAATCCCAGTTCCTCACGCCGCCGATCTGTTCGGGGAGCGAAGTGGTGGCGGCTGCGACGATCCCGCCGGTCGGCGAATAGGTCAGCGCCTTCAGCGTGATCAGCGAGCGCATCACCGCGTCGCGCCAGGGGCCTTCGTAGGTACAACGCGCCGACCAGTCGCGCCAGAACTGCTCCGCCTCCCGCAGCATGACGGCAGGATCCTCGCGCTGCGGATGCGGATCGTGGCTCTCGGTCCAGGTCAGGTCGAACGTGAAGCAGTCGCCGGCCGCGACTTCGAATTCGGAGACGGTGGTGAACCCTTCGCCACGCATCGGCACGTCGGCGCGGAGGTACACCGTGTCCGGACCGGCCACCGCGCGGATGCTGCCGTCGATCGCGCGGACCCACGGGACGATCGAGCCGTAGTCGAAGCGGATGGCGAAATCCATCCGCATCGGCACACGTCCTTCCACCCCCTCGACGATGCGGATCAGGTCGATGGCCTCGGAGCGCATGGGCATGAAGTCGACGATGCGCACGCGCCCTTCGGCGGTCTGGAACGTCGTCTCGAGGATGAGCGTGTCGTCCCGATAGCACCGCTGCACGTCGACGACCTCGCCGGCTGGTGCGATGCGCCAGCGGCCATGCTCCGGAGTGCCGAGCAATGCCGCGAAGCAGGCCGGCGAATCGAAGCGGGGGACGCACATCCAGTCGACCGACCCGTCGCGCCCGACGAGTGCACACGTCTGCAGGTCTCCGATGAGCGCGTAGTCCTCGATCCTGGAAGGCATTCCGGCTCCTGAATATCACGACTGCGGGCGTATCATCGTCGGCGTGAAGCTGACGATCGTCATCCTCTGCGCTGCGCTCGCGTCGCCAGCCGGCGCGGCGGAGAGCAACCCGTTCCTCGACGGCTCTGCCGCCGGCCAGCTGCAGGTCCAGGTGCTGGAGCGCGTCCGCCAGGCGTCCACCCCGCCGGTCATGCCGCGCGCGGCGACGGAGCCGAGCCTCGAACGGATCACCTCTCCCGACCCTCCGGGCACGAGGCCCGATCCGGTGCTGCCGGCCACCTGCCGCGGCGCGTGCATCACCCGCGCAAAGTGGGCGCGGGTGGGGATGCGCGTGCTGGTGGAGATCGCGCGCGGGATCAGCCGGTAGGCAGTCAAAGCGGTGACTGCGGTCACCGCACTCCAAACTGTGACCCGCTATCCTCTGCCGGTGCGGCTGCTGTTCAGCGTCGGGCTTATCGTTGTCGTCGCCGCGGTTGCGGTCTCTGTGACGGCGCAGCCGAAGGCTCCTGAGAAAGACAAGCGGTTCGAGGTGCAGATCACCGACGAGATGCTGCGCCACAGCCGGTTGCGGGAGGTGCTGTACTTTGCCGGCGTCGGGTGGTCGGCGGCGGTGATGCTCGGGCTGCTCTTTACCGGCGCATCGCGGCGGATGCGGGACGTGGCCGCGCGAGTGACGAAGAAACCGTTCCTCGTCGCGATGGTGTACCTGGTCCTCTTCATCCTCGCCACGACCCTCATCAGCTTCCCGCTGTCGTACTACTCCGGGTTCCACGTACCGCACCAGTTCAACCTCTCGAACCAGAGCCTGCCCGCGTGGCTGGGCGATGTCGCGAAGGGGGTAGCGGTCAACCTGGCGATCGTGCCGGTGGTCGGCGCGCTCGCGCTGCTCGGCATCCGCAAAGCGAAGAACTGGTGGGCGGTGCTGTGGGCGTGCAGCGTCCCGCTGACGGTGCTGCTGGTGGTCATCCAGCCGGTCGTGCTCGACCCGATCTTCAACGACTACGAGCCGCTGCGGGACAAGGTGTTGCGGCAGAAGCTCCTCGACCTCGCCTCGCGCGCGGGCATCGAGGGCGGCCGCGTCTACCAGGTCGACGCGTCGAGGCAGACCACCACCATGAACGCGTACGTCAACGGCCTCGGTCCCACCAGCCGCATCGTCCTGTGGGACACGATGCTCGCGAAGCTGGACCACGACGAGGTCCTCGGCATCATGGGCCACGAGATGGGGCACTACGTGCTGAACCACATCTGGAAGGGAGTGGCGTTCTCGGTCGCGCTCTCGTTCGCGGGCTTCTTCGCCGCGCAACGCATCTACGACAGCGCCCTGCCGAAATGGGGTTCGCGGTGGGGATTCAGCGCACCGGGCGATCCGGCCTCGGTGCCGTGGCTGCTCTTCATCGCCGGCGTGCTGACGTTCGTCACATCGCCCGTGATCAGCGGCTACTCGCGCCATGTGGAGCACCAGGCGGACGTCTTCGCGCTCGAGCTGACGCACCTCAACGAGCCGGTCGCGACCGCTTTTCGTAAGATGGCGGAGGATTCGAAGCGCGACCCGAGCCCGCATCCGCTGATCGAGCTCTGGAGCTACTCGCATCCGCCGATCGCGAAACGGATACCCTTCGCGCTGTCGTACAGGCCGTGGGAAAAAGGGGAGGAGAACCGGGTGTGGAAGCCGTAGTTCGAATGATGATGCGGATGCTCGCGCTGCTGATCGCGGCGTGCGTGGTGATCGTGATCGTGTTGCTGGCGCGTTCCGGGGTCTCGCGCCTGCGTTCCCTCAGCCAGGCAGGCCCGCTCGGCATCCTCACGCTCGTGAACTGGGGCGTGACGCTGCTCGCCGGGCCGTTCGCCTTCGTGCAGTTGATCCGTCTGCGCAACAGCGGCCGTCTCGCCGGGGCGCTGGTCTTCGGCGTGATGACCCTCTTCTATCTCGCGGCAGCGTTCCTCTTCCGCGATCCGGGCGATCCACTGCTGCCGATCGCCTTTACCGCGCTCGTGACCGGCGTCTGCACGGTGATGCTGCTGATCCCGGCGGCGAAGCAGGCGTGCGTGGATGCGGGGTGGACGGCGGTGGACGACGGAACGTGAAAGTGGTGTCAGGTGTCAGGTGTCTGGGGGTTGTCGGCTGGCGGCGCGGATCGTCCAGGCTGCAAACACCAGACACCAGACACCAGACACCTGATACCTGACACCTGATACCTGACACCTGATACCAGACACCTGATACCTGACACCTGATACCTGACACCTGATACCTGACACCTGATACCTGACACCTGATACCAGCGTCCTCACACCCGCCGCGACAAATCCCTCAGGCGTTCCACCAGCAGCTCGCTCATCGCTACGCTGAACTTCGCCAGCAGCTGCGGGTCGAAGGCCAGCGCCTCGGAGAGGGTGCGTTTGTCCCAGGCGCGGACGGTCGTCTCCTCGCCGGCCTTCACCGAGACCGCGCGCGGGGAGTCGTCGATGAACGACACTTCGCCGATCACGTCGCCGGCGCCGACGGTGGCGAGCACGGTCTGTTTGCCGTCGTCGAGGCCGATGATGTCGAGGTGGCCGTCCTCGATTGCGAACAGCGTCGAGTCGAGCTCGCCGGAGCGGATGAGATACGCCCCCTCCGCGATCCGTTTCACTTCACCGATGTTTTCGACGCGTTCCCGCTCCGCTTCCGTGAAGTAGCGGAAGAGCGGGTGGTCGGATTCCGAGGAAAAGATCTTGTTCATTCAACTCCATCGTAACTGCCATTCGCAGCACGCGGCCCCTTTGGCGGAGCACTGCGTCTGCTCGACTTTGATGTTCTTGACTCCGGTGAGCTCCGCCATCCGTTCGATCCAGCCGGTCACGCGCGAGCAGCCCGCGGCCTCGGATGGGAAGTTCGTCAGGCGGATGCGCGCGCTGTTGCCGCTCTGGTCCTCGACGCGCAGCTCGCCGCGATTGTAGAGCGAGCTCCACATCTGCGAAGCCTTGCCGAGGAGGGCGGTGGGGGTCATGACGAGCGCGAAGAAGCGGTAGATGCCTTTCACCGCCTCGCCTGCGGCCTCGCGTCCGGCGCGGCGGGCGAACGCCTCCACCGCTTCCCCCTTCGCGTTCGCCGCCTCCTGGGTGAAGAGGTTGAGCATGTGCACCGGTACCGTCTCGGTAGCGAGCACGGGCGAGCTGAAGCGCTTCGCATACTCCGGCGGCAGCCTGCGCAGCACGGCCTCGCGCTGTTCGGGCGTCAATTCCGCATCGACGAACTTCTGCAGGCTTCGAACGGGAGACCCTTTGACCGTGACGCTCTCGTCCACCATGTCGCTCACTCCTCACGAAGCGGGGATGTGGTCCGAAGTTGTTGGCGAGCGACGAGTATAATCCGCTTTCTTCACGCGCCGCCCGGCGCAACCGCAGGAGGAGATCTCGATGCAGGACCCGACACCCGGCAGCACCGCAGCCGAAGGTGCCGCGGCGATTTCCGTCGCAGAAAACAGCAACCGCCCCCTGGTGGGGAGGAAAGACAAGCTCGAAGAGCTGTGCGTCAACACGATCCGCTTCCTGGCCGTGGACGCGGTCGAGAAAGCGAAATCCGGCCATCCCGGCACCCCGATGGGGATGGCGGACATGGCGTACGTGCTCTGGACCGAGTTCCTCCACCACGATCCCATCGACCCGCACTGGAAGAACCGCGACCGCTTCATCCTCTCGGCCGGTCACGCGTCGATGCTGATCTACTCGCTGCTCCATCTCACCGGCTACCCGGACATGACGATGGACGAGCTGCAGCGCTTCCGGCAGTGGGGCTCCCGCACCGCCGGCCATCCCGAGTACGGCCACGCCACCGGTATCGAAGTGACGACCGGCCCGCTCGGCCAGGGCTTCGCACACGGCGTGGGCATGGCCCTCGGCGCGAAGATGCTCGCCGCCCGCTTCAACAGCGACGACCCGTTCAAGCCGGTCGATCACTTCATCTACTCGATCTGTTCCGACGGCGACCTGATGGAAGGCATCAGCAGCGAGGCCGCCTCGTTCGCCGGCCACGTCGGTCTCGGCAACCTGATCTACCTCTACGACGACAACAACATCTCCATCGAAGGGGAGACGCGCCTCGCGTTCTCCGAAGAGGTGAAGAAGCGCTTCGAGAGCTTCGGCTGGCACGTACTGGCCATCGACGGCCACGACCGCGCCGCGATCCGCAAGGCCATCAAGCGCGCGCAGAAAGAGACCGCCCGCCCGTCGCTCATCATCTGCCGCACCATCATCGGCTGGGGCAGCCCGAAGTTCCACGGCACCGCCCGCGCCCACGGTGAGCCCCTCGGCGCCGATGAAGTGAAGGCGACGAAGCTGGCGCTCGGCTGGCCCGAGGAGCCGACGTTCCTCGTGCCGGCGGAAGTGCGCGCGGAGTTCGAACGGAAGACGAAGAAGCTCGCCCGCGAGCGCCGCCTTTGGGATCGCGAGATGAGCGCCTGGCGCGCGCGGCATCCGGAGATGGCCGATGACTGGGACCGCTACTGGTCGCAGAGGGTGCCGGACGGATTCGAGCTGCCGCTACTCGATGCCGCGAAGTCGGACAAGGCGATCGCCACACGCGCGCTCTCCGGTCAGGTGATCCAGAAGCTGGCCACCATTGCGCCGTTCCTGGTCGGCGGCTCCGCCGACCTCGCGCCGTCCACGAACACGCTCATCAAGGACGGCGGCAGCATCCAGCGCGAGAAGGGCTCCGAGAAGACGGCACCGATGCCGGACGTGTTCCGCGGCCGCAATCTGCACTTCGGCATCCGCGAGCACGCCATGGGTGCGATCGTGAACGGCATGACCCTGTACGGCGCCTGGCGTTGCTACGGCGCGACGTTCCTGATCTTCTCCGACTACATGCGCCCCTCGGTGCGCCTCGCCGCGTTGATGGGCATCCCGTCGATCTTCGTCTACACGCACGACTCGGTGTTCCTCGGCGAAGACGGTCCGACGCACCAGCCGGTCGAGCAGCTCTTCTCGCTGCGCCTGATCCCGAACATGACTCTCTTCCGCCCCGCCGACGGCGCGGAAGTGGCGATGGCCTGGGTGCACGCGATCCGCTCCACCACCGGTCCGACGCTGCTCGTGCTGACGCGGCAGAAGCTCGACCCGATCGCGCGCCCGCTCGAGTTCGATCCGCAGCGCATCCTGCGCGGCGCGTACGTTCTCGACGGCTACACGGACGGCGACGTGACGATCGTCGCCACCGGCTCCGAGGTCGCGCTGGCGATCAAGACCGCCGAGCTGCTGAAGGGTGAAGGACGCAACGTGCGCGTCGTCTCCGCGCCCTGCCTCGACCTGTTCGACCGCCAGCCGGCGGAGTACCAGGACGAAGTGCTCGGCAACCGCAGCAACCTGGTCTGCATCGAAGCCGGCCGCAGCGACGGCTGGTTCAAGTACGCCAACCGCGACGCCCTCGTCATCGGCATCGACCGCTTCGGCGCCAGCGCGCCCTACGAACGGATCGCCGAGGAGCTCGGGTTCACGCCGGAGAAAGTCGCGGCGCGGATTCGGGAGTGGCGGAGCTGATGAAACGAACGCTGGCGCTGTTGCTGCTCGCGGCAGTGCCCGCGTTCGCGGCCCACGCCGCCAATGGGGACGCGGTCATCACGGGTCTGAAAAACCTCACCGAGGTTCAGCGTCTGGCGGCGTTCTGCGAGCTGTCGCGGCTCAGCGGCACGGCGCTGAAGCCGACCCTCGATCCGTGGGGCACCGCGTATCGCGTCGAGATTTCGGAGACGGGCTCCCTGGTCGCCTCGGCGGGCAGCGATCGCAAGTTCGATGAAACGGAGTGGAAGACCGTCGAGCAGTTCACCGGACTCGAAGGCGACATCGTGCTCGTCGATGGAAAGCTCACTCGCTCGAACCGCAACTGGTTGCACGCGCAGATCCCCGAAGGCCCGTCGGCAGCCCGCACCGCGCTCGACGAGTTGCGCCACGCGGAAATGATGGTCATGACGTCGCGGAATCCGGTCATGCTCTCGGTCATGGCCGCGCGGGTGTCGGCTTCCGGGCTCGAGCTGCTCGCGCGGCATCTCGTAGCAGGCGGCGGGATCCCGGCAGTGACAACCGACGCGTGGGGCACACCGCCGCGCGTCGAGCGGAACGGCGACAAGCTGCGTCTCGTCAGCGCGGGTGCGGACCGGAAGTTCAATCCGGAGAGCTGGACGCGGAAGCCCTCTCCGAGCTTCGACGAGGACATCGTTTACGAAGACGGGAAGATTGCGCGTGCTCCCGCCGCCATCGAGATCCTGATGACGCACGAGCCGCGAATCGAGCCGATCCCGCAGCCGCCGGATCCGCCAGCCGGAGGGAGCGAGTCGCGCCTTCGCGTCGGCGGTACTGTGGTCGCGCCGAAGGTCGTCAGGCGCATCGAGCCGGAGTACGACGAGAACGCGCGGCGCATGCGCTTCTCCGGCGTCGTGATCGTGGAGTGCGTGATCGACGAACGCGGTGCCATCGACGACGTGCGCCTCGTCAAGAGCCTCGTCCCGGATCTCGACATGGCCGCGGTGAAGGCCGTGCGTCGGTGGAAATTCGAACCGGCGACCAGCGAGGGGAAGCCGGTGGCGGTCGTGTTCAACCTGTCGATCAACTTCAAGCTGAAGTAGGTTGAAACCGCGGCGACGTAGAGGACGAGCACTAAAAAACACGTCATCCCTCGCTCGACGCTCGGGATGACAGCCCTATTGGCCTACGAGCACCACCGCCCGTTCGCCATCTGGTAGGCGCTCAACAGCCGGCACTTGTTCTCGTTCGGCTTGTTGGTCGTGCCGCACGCGGCGCACATCCAGTAGCCGCCGTTGTGCGTGTAGACGTCGTAGCACGGCTGGCTTCCGTTGAGCGAAAAGCAGCCCTGATACGTCCAGCCGGACGACTGCTGCGGCTGAGGGGTCGTATCGACGGCCGGCGCGGCGCCGAGCAGCAGGAACATGGAAAAGACGAAGAGGATGGTCCGTACTTTCATCTTGCATCACTCCTTTTTGACTGAATGACGGACAGCCTATCGCACCCCTTCCGCCATCATCAACCCGGAGGCCTCGTCGAGCACGGCGATGATGGCGCGTTTGCCGTCGGGGGAGATCGCGTAGGTGTCGGGGGCGGCGTCGGGATCGGAGGGGGTGAGCTGGCGCCGCGTCGCGCGGGTGTCTTCGCCGGGGCGGAAGTCCTGGGCGAACAGCGCCACGCTGCCGGATTCGTCCACGCCGCGGTAGGAGATGGTGTGCGTGGCGCCGATCCAGCGGGCGCGCAGCAGGGTGGGGCTGGAGATGCCGCTGATCAGGGTGAAGACGCGGCCGTCCGAGACGCGCGCCACGTCGATTCCCCAGGTGGTCTGCGTCTCCGGATGCTGGTAGACGACGTACTCCCCATCCGCCGACACCTCGGGGTGCATCGTCTCCGCCGCCAGCACGAGCGACGGCGTTCCTCCGGCGCGCGGGATGCGCCAGATGCCGTCCGTCTTCGGATTGCTCGAATCGTAGATCAGCCATTGCCCGTGCGACGGGAGCGACGGGTTCTCCGCGTCGACGCCGTCGCGCGTCACCTGCCGCGGATTCGCTCCGTCCAGCGCCGCGGTCCATACTTCGAAGTGGCCGCCGCGGTTGGAGCTCCAGAAGAGCGCTTCGCCCGCCGGCTGCGGATCCCAGTCGATGCCGGCGTGATCGGTGATGCGGCGCAGGCTCCCGTTCTCGAGCGTCAGCTCCCAGGCGTCGACGCTGCCGCCGCGGTCCGATGCGAAGACCACGCTGCTCCCGTTGCGCGCGTACGACGGCTGCCGGTCCACGCTCATCCCGCGCGACAGCCAGCGCGCCGGTTTCGAGCCGTCCAGCGTCACTTCCTGCAGGCTCTGGCGCGTCAGGTCTTCGGTGAAGACGAGCCGGCCATCGCCCGCAATGTCGATCGTGTCGGCGGCGCTGTGCGGATTGCGCAGCAGCACGCGCGCGTCGCCGCTGTCGACGTCGTGCCGCACGATGACGCTGCTCCCCCGGCGGCGGGGGAGGCCGGCGCTGGTGAGCGCTTCGAGCTCGGCGTAGATCAGTGCTTTGCCGTCGCCGGTCCAGGCGGCGGCGGACAGCCCTCCATGCGGCTCCTTGCGCGACAGCACGCGCTTGTTGCCGGAGACGAGGTCGATCACCAGCAGCGAGCCCGCCGCCGTGCCGCGCGGGGAGCGCGAGATCGCGATCGAGTTTCCATCCGGCGACCAGCGCGGCGCCGCCAGCTCCTCGGTGGCGGTGGCGACGATCTCCCGTGCTTCGCCTCCGTCGATGGAAGCGATGCAGACCGTCGCCAGCCGCGCCGGCGTGGCGCGTCCCCGGATGAACGCGATCTGTTTGCCGTCCGGCGACCAGTCGCCGTCCGACGCGTTGTCGATCAGCTTGCGCGGCTCGCCGCCGACGGTGGCGACGCGATACAGCGCGGTGCCGCCGCGCTGTATCGCGCGCGTGAAGAGGAGCGAGGAGCCGTCTGCGCTGAAGCGCGGCAGGGAGTCGTCCGGCCCCGCCGTCACGGCCGCCTCGGTGCCGTCGCCGAGCTGCTTGAGCCAGATGCGCCGGCGCCCGTCGCGCGAGGAGACGAAGGCGATCAGCCGTCCGTCCGGCGAAGCCGCGGGAGCGGTGTCACGGCCGGAGTAGGTGAGCGTCCGCAATCGCGGCGGCTCGATCGCGTCGCTCTCCATCGAGCGGCGCGAGAGCAGGGCCGCGGCGATCAGCGCCACGACGCCGAGGCCGAGGAGGATCGTGCGGATGCGATTCGCCCGCGGCACCGCCGGCGCGTCGACGGTACGCCGCCTCGCCGGTGAGGGCGTGGACGAAGTGACCTGCTTGGCCGCGCTTTCCAGCGCGAAGGCGAGATCGTGCGCCGAGGAGAAGCGGTCCGCCGGCTCTTTCTCCAGGCAGCGGCGCACGAGCGCCTCCACGTTGTCCGGAATCCCCGGCACGAGCTCCGCCATGTCGCGCGGCTCCTCGGTGAGGATCGCGTTCATGGTCTCGACCGCGGAGCGGGCGTGGAACGGCACCTCGCCGGTCAGCATCTCGAACAGCACGATGCCGAGGGAGAAGATGTCGGAACGGGCGTCGAGCGGATCGCCGCGCACCTGCTCCGGCGACATGTAGTGCGACGTCCCCATGATCATCCCGGGGTCGGTGCGCATTGCGGTGGCCGTCGTCTCGGTGCTCTCGGTGGTCAGCGCGAGGCCGAAATCGAGGATCTTGAGGAGATGCCCGCCGGTGATGAAGACGTTGTCCGGCTTGAGGTCGCGGTGGATGACCCCTTTCGCATGCGCGGCGGCGAGGCCGGAGGCGATCTGCGCCGCCCACGCCAGCGCCTTGCGCACGCCGAGGCGGCCGGTCTGGAGGCGGTCGCGCAGCGATTCGCCCTCGAGGAGCTCCATCACCAGGTAGGGGACGGTCGCGCCGGACTGCGTCAGCTCGCCGATGTCGTAGAGCGCGCAGAGATTCGGATGGCTGACCGAGGAGACCGCCCGCGCCTCCCGCTCGAAGCGATGCTTGACCTTGGCGTCCGTCCAGCGGTGCTGGGGGAGGACTTTGATGGCCACGGCGCGGTCGAGACGCGTGTCGGTGGCGCGAAAGACGTGCCCCATCCCCCCGGCGCCGATTTCGGCGTCGACACGATAGGGACCGAGACGCGCGCCGCGAGCAAGAGGCATCGTTGGGGAACGCCCGCGATGGTAACAAATGCGGGAGAGGTGTCTCTTAAATCGCGCAATTGGGGAGGAGAACGCCTCATTTGGAGTGCGGTGACCGCAGTCACCGCTTTCGCTGTGTGCCTCACGGGTGACGCTTGGTGCACGCAGTCAAAGCGGTGACTGCGGTCACCGCACTCCAAATGAAAGCCGGTGGGCTGCGCCCACCGGCTCGGGTGAGCGCTTACTGCTGGGCGGGTGCGGGGCTGGTGGTGGTCGCGTCCGTGGCCGTCGTCGCGGCAGTGTCGGTCGTCGACGGGACGGCGGTCGCGTCGGTCGTGGTGACGGCGTCGGTGGTGGTGGTGCTCGTCTCCGTTACCGTGGCGGTGTTCTCCACGGGGGCGGGTGCGGGCGTGTCGGACTTGGTCTCGGTGCAGGCGATGCTGCCGGCGACGAGCAGGGCGATGGCGGCGAACTGGGTGAGCTTTTTCATAGTCAGTCTCCTTACGATGCTCAAGATCGGTCATCCGGCGGCGGGAGTCTTGAACAGGCCGTGGGAGAGTTCTGGGAAAGTTCTGGGATGAGGCTTCTCTTCGGCGACTGCACGTTCGACTCGGATTCGCGCACGTTGACGCGGAACGGAGAGAGCGTGCGCATGACCGGCAAGGCCTTTCAGCTCCTCGAGCTGCTGCTGGCCGCGCGACCGAACCCGATCGAGAAGACGGAGCTCTTCTCGAAGCTCTGGCCCGACACGTTCGTCTCCGAGGCGAACCTGGCCAGCCTGATCAAGGAGATCCGCGCCGCCATCGGCGACGATGCGCGTGCACCGCGCTTCGTGCGCACCGTGCATCGCTTCGGCTACGCCTTCAGCGGCACGGTCACGGAGACGCCGGAGCGGAACACGATCGACTCCATCGCCGTGCTGCCGTTCGCGAACCGCTCCGGGCTCACGGATCTCGACTACCTCGCCGACGGGCTGGCGGAATCGCTGATCAACACCCTCACCACCATCGACGGCCTGCGCGTCGCGCCGCGCGGCTCGGCCTTCCGCTACAAAGAAAACGACCTCCCCGCGCTGCGCCGCGAGCTGAACGTGCGCGCGGCGCTCACGGGACGCATCCGGGTGGCGGGCGACGTGGTCCATCTGCAGGTCGAGCTGAACGACCTCGTGCGCGACGCGCAACTGTGGGGGAGGCAGTTCCAGGCGCCGCTGAGCGGCATCTTCGCGCTGCAGGAAGAGCTCTCGCGCGACGTCGTGACGGCGCTGCAGTTCCGCATCACCGGCGAGACCGACCGCCGCCTGCGCAAGCGGTGGACCGGGAACGCGGCCGCGTACCAGCTCTACCTGAAAGGGCGGCATCACTGGAACCGCCGCACGGTCGAGGGGATCGAGCGGGCCATCTTCTTCTTCGAGTCCGCCATCGATACCGATGCCTCGTACGCGCCCGCGTATTCAGGGCTGGCGGACTGCTACATCGCGCTGGCCAGCCGCGACCTCTATCCGCCGCTGCAGCTCTTCCCGAAGGCCGAGACGGCGGCGCGGCGCGCGCTGGAGCTCGACGCGGAGCTGGCCGAGGCGCACGCGTCGATGGGCGCGATCCACGAAGTCTTCCACTGGCGCTGGGACCGCGCGCAGGAGGAGTACGCCACCGCGCTGCAGCTCAACCCCGGCTACGTCACGGCGCGGCAGTGGTACGCGCTCGCGCTCGCGCACCGCGGGCGCTTCAACGAAGCGCTGGCGCAGATGCTGGTGGCGGCGGAGAACGACCCGCTGTCGTTCATGCTCAACGCGAACATCGCGGTCATCCACTACCTGGCGCGCGATTACGAGGCGTCCGAGGAGTTTTGCCACCGCGCGCTGGAGATCAATCCGCACCACGAGCCGGCGCACTTTACCCTCGGGCTCGTGCAGCAGCAGCGCGGACGGCGTGACGAAGCGCGTGCATCGCTCGAAAACGCGCTCGCGATCTCGCGCGGAGAGCCGCACGCCGTAGCCGCCCTCGGCGCGCTCGACGCCGACCCGTCCGCGCTCGGCAGGCTCGCCGAGCTCTCGCTCACGCGCGACGTCTCTCCGGTGCACTTCGCCACCGTGCACTGCGCCCTCGGCGAGACCGGACGCGCGCTGGAATGGCTCGAAGGAGCGGTAGCCGCCCGCTCCGGCTGGCTGGTCTACCTCCGCACCGAGCCGCGCTTCGACCCGTTGCGCGGCGACGCGCGCTTCGAAGAGTTGGTGGCGCGGGTCGCGCTTTAGAATGCGCGCCATGCGCTTCGTCTTCGTGCTCCTGCTGCTCGCCACGACTGCTCAGGCGAGCTACCGCGACTTCGCCGCGCTCCCCGCCGACGCGGCGCTCGAGACGAAGCTCCGCGCGGCCGCCGACGCGACGCTGGCGGCTTATCCGAAACTGAAAGCGGACGACCTCGCGATCAGCATGATCGACGTCGCCGCGCTCACCCGCGCCGACTATCACGGCGAGACGCCGATGTATCCCGCGTCGGTGATCAAGCTCTTCTTCATGGCCGACGTCTACCAGACCCGCAAGGAGAAGCTCGGCGACGTCGACCGCGCGCTGCGCGAGATGATCGTCGTCTCCGACAACGACGCCACCGCCTACCTGGTGGACATCCTGGCAAACACCGTCCCCGGCCCGCCGCTGCAGGGACGCGCGCTGCGCCGCTACATCGACCGCCGCCGCGACATCAACCGCCGCTTCGAGCGCCTCGGCTACACGGACGTCAGCGCCATGATGAAACCCTGGAGCTTCGGCCCGTATGGGGTCGATTTGCAGGTCCTCGGCGAGAAACGCGTCAACCGCAACAAGCTCACCGCCAACGCGACGGCCTCACTCCTGCTCTCCATCGTCCGCCGCCGCGCGGTCGGTGCGGAGGCGATGATGACGCTCCTCGAACGCCCGCTCTCCCGGGTGCGCGAGGAAGAGAACCAGGTGAAGGAGTTCATCGGCGAAGCCTTGCCGACGACGGCCCGTCTCTGGTCGAAAGCCGGCTGGACCAGCGAAGTCCGCCACGACGCCGCCTACATCGAGCTGCCGGACGGGAAGAAGCTCGTGCTCGTGATCTTCACCCGCGGGACAGCGGAGGACGTGACGCTGATCCCGGCGATCGCGAGGAACGTACTCAACGCGCTCTGACATGGAGTGCGGTAACGCGAGTTACCGCTTTGACTGCTTCTATTCGTCCTGAAAACGCGAGCAGGTCCAGTCTCACGAACAGAAGCAGTGAGAGCGGTAACTCGCGTTACCGCACTCCATACTCCGTCGCGCGTAGCACGCTGAACGAAAATGGCCCCCGGATTCCAGCCGGGGGACAAGCGTGCCCTTGGGAGCAGACCGTGTAGCGGGCGACAGATCACGGATCGCCTGTTGAAACGGAGACGTTGATCAATTTCTACAACGCGGGCAACGACCGAAATCGCTGCTGCGGAGCCTGGACTTTACGGAACGGGAGAAGCGGGACGGTTTGGTGTAATACCTTCTTCTTCCGACGGAAAGCGAAGGCGACCGGCGTGGACACGCTGCCGTAATTCATGTACGGCCCGGTCATCGCCACTTTCCGGAGCGTCGGGGTCTTGAATGCATAGCGGTCCGCCTCCTCGAGCGTACATGGAGAGCTGTAGGGCATTGCCGGGCCGGAGCTCGCGGCTTTGAAACGCGAACCCGCAATTAGAGTCATTATGTGACATCAGTATTGACTGCCGGTAGTTAACAACCGATCTTCGAGCACGGAGGCTTTCCATGAGCAGACATTCACTCAAATTGTTCGCAGTCGTTCTCCTCTCTATCGCTACCGCCACCACCGCATTCGCCGCGGATGACGGCAATACGCAGCCGAAACTGACCAGCGGCGGCGTCGGCGGCGGCATCAGCTCGCCGCAGGACATCGTCGGAACGACGAACGGCGCCGGAAATGTCAAAGGCGTCCAGTGCTCGAGCCCGTCGTCCGCGAATCTCTGGTCTGCGGCGATCAGCATTTACGTCAACGGCGGCTCGGCCCAGACGCTGGCTCTCTCGAACACTCAGGTCCTGCTAGACAGCGCGTCGAACTACTACACGATGTACATCCCGATGAACGTCCGCTTCACGAGCAGCATCCGAGTATCCGTGGCAGGAAGTATGTCGGGATCGTACGTCAGCTGCACGGTCAGCTGGGCGCTCGATTGAGACCTCACTCGCGTGCAGACCTCGCGAGAGGCCTGCACGCCATTCCGTGTCACCGTCGTCGTGTTGGCCGAGTAGCTCCGCTGAAGTGAGCTCCGTCAACCTCAACGACGATCATCAAAGCGTTCGACGAGTAGTGGTCTCCGCGGCAATCTGCGGCAGTCACACCATCCGCTTGAAGACTGCTCATGTTCGGCCGAGCGCGACGTGGGCGATGTAGACATCATGCCAGATTCTGCCCGCGCAACTCGCGGAGCGATCAACGAGCGATCAACGAGCGAGCATCGTCGCGACAAGCCTCCGGCCGACGTGCACGTCGATGTAGGAAGATGGCGGATGCTTTCGACGGTGGCGGGATCGAGCACTACATCCGCTAGAATCGCCAGGTGGCGAAGGCTGAACTGACGCTGCTCGAGCCGGGTCCGGACCCGATCATCGAACGTTACAAAATCGATGTCGACCGGACGCTCATTCGCGAGAACCTCCGTAAGTCGCACGAGGAGCGCATCCTGACGCTCCAGCGGATGCAGGGATTCGTCGACGAGCTCCACGCAGCGGGAAAAACGACACGACGTCCACGATGATCGAGTTTCGCAATCTTCTTGAAAGTCTCGATCGTAACGAAGTGGCTTTCGTGATCATTGGGGGGATCGCTGCGACATTGCACGGCTCCGCCCGCCTGACTTTCGATCTGGACATCGTCTATGAGCGTGCGCCCGACAACCTGGAGCGGCTCGTCGCGGCGCTGACGCCGTTCGCGCCCTATCTTCGCGGCGCTCCGCCAGGCCTGCCGTTCAGGTTCGACGTGGACACTTTGAAACGAGGGCTGAACTTCACCCTTACCACGTCGGACGGTTCACTCGATCTCCTCGGGGAGGTCAGTGGCATCGGGAACTACGCCGTGGCACGCCAGCATTCGGACGCAGCGCACATGTTTGGCGGCACCTACTACTTTCTTGATCTCGATGCATTGATCATCTCGAAGAGGGCCGCCGGCCGTCCGAAAGACTTTGAAGCGATTGCCGAACTGGAAGCGATCCGGGACGAGCGCGAGCGGTCCACGTAGGACGAGTCTGGCGTCGATTCCCCCCTCTACCCTATCGACGCACATGCCCGCACGTTCGCCAGCAGCTGGTCGATGTCGAACGGTTTGCGGATGACCGTGTGCACCTGGCTCTCGTCGAAATCGCGGAGGGTGGCGTGTGAGGCGGCGGTCAGGACGATCACGCGGGGGGACATGGCGGGGCGTTCGGCGTTGAGGAAACGGATGATGTCGAAGCCGAACTGGCCGGGGAGCATCAGGTCCAGGAGGATGGCGTCGTAGTCCGCGTTGCGGAGGCGGTCGACGGCGTCGTTGCCGTCGGGGGAGAAGTCGCAGGTGTAGCCGCTGTGCGACAGCAGGGTGGCGAGGAAGGCGCGGATCGCGGCGTCGTCTTCGACGACCAGGACTCTTTTTTCGGGGGTCATGGGCGGAGGGTAGTTTGCCGCCTGATGTTATTTATGTCTGTACGGGTGCGTACGGTGCGGGCGGCGCCGAATCTTCGCCGGCGGACCAGACCCGGACGCAGTTCCGCCCGGCCGCTTTTGCGGCGTAGAGGGCGCGGTCGGCGTCGCGCAGGAGCGTGTTCCAGGACTCCGCATCGCGCGGGACGACCGCGGCCACGCCGGCGCTGGCGGTGACGTGCACGGTGCTGCCGGTGAGCTCGATCGGAAGGCGCTCGATGCCGGCCCGGAGCGTGTCGGCGACGCGCATCGCCTCTTCTTCCGTGGAGCCGGCCAGCACGAGCGCGAACTCCTCGCCGCCGATGCGTGCCACGAGGTCTTTCGTCCGCGTGAAGTCGCCGCTACGCCGGCTGCGCCGCGAGAGGTGGCGGGCCACGCGGATGAGCGCCGCGTCGCCGGCGGCGTGGCCGTAGCGGTCGTTGAGCTGCTTGAAGTAGTCGAGGTCGAACAGCACCAGCGCCAGCGGTTGCTGCTGTTCGTGCGCCTGCCGCCAGTCCTCCACCAGCGCGCGCTGGAAGTAGCGGCGGTTGGCGATCCCGGTCAACTCGTCGAGCAGCGAGAGCCGTTCGAGGTTCGCATTCGCCTGCTGCAGCTCCTCGGTGCGCTCTTCGACGAGCTCCCGCAGGCGTTTTGCCTGGCGCGTCAGCGCGGCGGTGCGCAGCCGCACGATCGCGGCGATGGCGATTGCCGCGAGCAGCAGCCAGCCGGCCAGCGCCGCCCGCGTGCGATACCAGGGCGGCTGCACGGAGAACGACCAGCGCGTCTCGCCGCTGGTCATGCCGGCGGCGTTGCGAGCCCGGACCCGGAAGGTGTAGTCGCCGTGATCGAGGTTCGTGTAGTCGATCGACGGCTGTGCGGTCCATCCGCTCCACTTCGTGTCGGCGGGGTCGAGGCGGTATTGATAGACCACGCCCGGGCGGTACGACGCCGGCGCGAACTCGATGCGCACGCGCCCGAAGGACGGATGCAGCGGCGCGAGCACCGGCTTGTCATCCCCCGTCACGGCGCGCCGGATCAGCGGTGGCGGTTGCGGAAGCGCCGCGGGAGGCCGCGTCGCTTCGTAGCGATGCAGCGCATCGGACGAGATGAGCCAGACCACGTCTCCGTCCGGTTTGATGAGCTGGATTTTCGGCACGTCCACGCCGCTGATGCGGGTCGGGTCGGCCGCGTAGCTCCCTTCGCCGATCCGGCGCACGAGCTGGGGCGGGACGGCGTTCGTCCAGACGTTGCCGTGCCGGTCCTGGGCGATGAGATAGAACTCGTCGCGGAGGTGGCCGAGTGCGGGGTGAGGGATGAGGCGGCCATCGCGCGGCTCGGAGATCGTGTGGTGATCGGTGATCACGGCGCGGCCGTCGATCTCGGCGACGTGCAGCTCCCCCGCGCCGTAGCGCCGGAGGACCGGCGGCGTCGACGAGAGGTCGACGTGGATGGCGCCGTCGAAGACGGTGGCTGCCCAGAGACCGCTCGCGACTTCGACCAGCTCGTGCGTGTGCGGCGGCGAGCCGGGCAGCACTCCTTCGTAAGACCAGCCGCGTGCATCGCGGCGGATCGACGCGAGCCCCTTCTTGGTCGCCAGCCAGACCCGGGCCGGATCCTTCTTCGAGCGCAGCGCGCTGTAGGCGACGACGTTCTCCGTGCCGGCGATGCGGCGCGGGATCTCGTCGGCGCCTCGGATGAAGACCCCGTCACGCGTGCTGACGAGCAGCTCGTCGCCGAGACTGTCCACGTCCCAGGCCGGAACCGGGATGCCGCCGATTGGCGTGAACGCGGCGCTGCCGTTGCTGACGAAGAGACCGTGGGAGGAGGTGATGTAGAGGCGCCCCTGATGGCGGTCGACGGAGTTCGGCGAGCCGCGCAGGCCGTGCCTCGCGTCGATGAGCGTGATCGGGGAATCGAGCTCGAGCCGCGCGATCGAGCCGTAATACGTCAGCCAGAGCGAGCCTTCGCGATCGACGGTCGAGGCGCTGAGCACTTGGCCGGGAAGGCCGGCGCCGGAGTCGAGGCTCTGTTCGACGGAGCCCTTGCCGTCGACGATCAGCACGCCGTCTTCGCGCGAGCCGATCAGGAACCGGTTGCCCGGCAGCGCCGCGGCGGTGGTGATGATCTTGCCGCGCAGCCACTCGTTTGCCGCCGACTGGAATGGCGCGTTGCCGGCGTACAGCCCTTCGCCGCGCACGACCACCAGGTCGCGACTGCCCCAGGGCAGCACCGCGTCGATGGTCTTGCCGTCGAAACCCGCGCTCACGAGCGTCGATGTGCTCTCGTCGTAACGATGCAGTCCGGTATCGAGCGCCACCCAGGTCGTGTTGCGGCTGCGGAAGCAGCGCGGCATCTGCGCCGGCCGCGCGCGCAGGTCGGCCACGATGCGCGGCGCGCCGCCGCTCCAGGCCAGGACCAGCTGCTCGGCGACGTAGAGGAAGCCGCTGCCGGTGGTGCAGATCGCGCGCACGTCGCCGACGTGCCGCTGCTCCGCCGGCAGGAAAGGGCGGAGGGAGTGAAAGACCAGCGCGCCGTTCGGATCGGGTGCGACCCAGCCCAGCTCATCGACCGCGCCGACGGCCAGCTCCGGCCCGCGTCCGCTCTCGATGCTGAAGACGGCCGACTCGTTCGGCAGCGCGATCGAGCGCCACCAGGCGCCGTCGTACGTGGTGACCCCTTTGAGGCCGCCGAAGTAGAGCATGCCGTCCGCCGCCTGGGTGACGTCGAACACCTGCGCGCCCGCGCCGTGGCGGCGCTGGTCGTGGATCTCGATGAGCGGCAACCCGCGCTCGTCGGCGACAGCGGCGGCCGCGAGCGCGAGGAGCAGCGCTGTGGCGATGAATTTCATGGACAAACCGATGGCGGCAGCTTGCAGGGAATGGACGGCGTTGTCCAGTCCCGGTCCGGTTCTTGCCTCGCACGACCGCGCGTTGTCGTTGCTCAGAGTTGCTGTCGGTCGGGCAGATCGCGCGCGTCGGCACCGGCGTCGGTCCCGGCGAGATCCAGCGCCTCGACCGCGAGCGCGTCGTGACGGTCGGCGCGAACGCGGAAGGGCGCGCCCTCTCCGCCGTGATCGGCGACATCCAGAAGGCCATCGCCGCCGTCCCGCTCCCCGCCGGCTACTCCCTCGGGCAGGGGGGAGAAGGGGAGGAGCAGCAGGAAGTCTTCGGCGACATGATCGCAGCCATGGGGATGGCCGTCCTGCTCACGCTCGTGATCCCGACCATCTATGAATTGATGGACAAGATGCGCGACAAGGTCACGGGGCTGGTGAAACGCGGGACCGGTCCGGCCGCGCCTGCTAAGATTCACGAAGGATGAAACGGACTTTCAACTGGCAGCTCTGGCTCGGACTCGTGCTCGCGATCGTGGCGTTCGGGAGCTACTTCGCGTTCTTCTATCAGTTCCCGATCACGCGCGACGTGCCGTGGGCGTCGTTCGCGCTGTTCGCCGTGGCGATTGCACTGCTCGTCGCGGGCTGGCGCCGCGCGCCGCGAAAGATCCTCGCCTCGATCGTGACCGTGCTCGGGTTGTTCGTGGCCGGCGCGTTCACCTGGATCGTGACCACCGGGACGAAAGACCTGCCGGTCGCGGAGAGCGCGCCGGCGGTCGGACAGAAGGCGCCGGACTTTACGCTGGCCGACACGCAGGGGCGGCAGGTGTCGCTGGCGGGGCTGCTCGGGCAATCGAACGGCGTGGTCCTGATCTTCTACCGCGGCTACTGGTGACCCTTCTGCAACTCCGAGTTACGGAGTATCCAAGAGCAACTTCCTGAGTTCGAGCGCCTGGGCATCCGCCCGGTCGCGATCAGCGTCGACACGCCCCAGCTATCCGCCGACCTCGCGCGGAAGGCCGGCTACACGTTCCCGATCCTCTCCGACCCCGACGGCGCGGTGATCCGCCAGTACGACCTCCTCCACGAAGGCGCCGGCATCAACGGCCAGGCCGTCGCCCGCCCCGCCGAGTTCCTCCTCGACAAGAGCGGCACGGTGCGCTGGCGCAACCTCACCGAGGACTACCGCGTGCGGGCGCGGCCGGAGGCGATGCTGGAGCAGGCGCGTAAGTTGGGGCGGTGAATATGGAGTGCGGCAACGCGAGTTGCCGCTCTTACTGCCGTTGTTCGTTCCTGTGTCGCAAACCGCACCCCTCAGCGGAGCACCTTCCTCGCAGGAGGCACGCACAACAGCAGTCAGAGCGGCAACTGGCGTTGCCGCACTCCATATGACAGACGGCACCGCCCTTGCGATATGGATCTGCATGGCAATCAATGAAAACGAAGTCGAAGGCAAGGGACGCAAGGCGATTGGCGCGATCAAAGAGACCGTTGGCAAAGTGACCGGGAACGAGGACCTCGAGGCGCAGGGCTCGGCGGAGAAGACGGCGGGCGGCTTCCAGGCCGGCGTCGGGAAGATCTCGCGCAAGGTCGAGGAAGCGGTCGACGACGCGAAACGCGAGCTGAAGAAGCCGTTGTAAGCTCTCTGCATGAGCGACCGGCCGCCCTTCCAGCGATTCGACTTTCTTTCGACCAGTGAAAGCGGTCTGAATTACGTCCGCGAGCGCAAAGGCGGTGTGACGCGCGTGCTCACGCCGAGCGAGCTCGACGACTTCCAGCACGACCCGAAACCGTGCGACGAATGCGGCGAGCAGTTCGGCTGCGAGCACTTCAACTGCGCCGGCGAGCCGCTGCTCGGCGAGGCGGAGCTGGAGTCGATCCCGGCGCAGTGGATGGCCTTTGCGAAGGAGTACGGCATCAGCCGCAACGACCTCGAGCGCCTGCAGCACGTCGAGATGCACGAGGACGAGTGGCGTGTCGTGCCTGGAACGAACGCGGACATGCGCGCGCAGGAGCTCGTGATCCTGCTGAACGAGTTTCGGTAAGTGACCCTGTCATCCTGAGCGAGGGTGGGGTGCGGTGGGAAGCGAAGGACCCCCTTCCGACAGCGCGAGTTTCGTGCACCGCGGGGGGCCTTCGCTTCACACCCGCCCGGCCACCTCGCTCAGGATGACAGATCAAACTCCTTCGCGATCAGCTCGTACGACCTTCGCCGCGCGTCGTGGTCGTACGTGATCGTCACGATCATCACCTCGTCGGCCTCGTACTCCTTCGCCGCTTCCTCGATCCCGCGGCGCACCGTCTCCGGCGACCCAAGGATCGAGCGGCGGCGAGGTGCGCGCGGATCGGCGGGTGGTTGATCGCCCAGGAATTGCAGCGCCTTCTCCACCGGCGGGATCGGGATGAGCTGGCCCTGGAAGAAGAGGGTGAACATCATCTTCGAGCTCGAGGCCAGGCGCCGCGCTTCCTCGTCCGTGTCGGCGCACAGTGCCCAGACCGCGGCCATCGTGCGCGGGTGGTCGAGCGACTTCGACGGCGTGAACTTCTCGCGGTAGTACTTCGCGATCTCGGCGCCGTTCGGGTTGATGAAGTCGGCGAACGAGTACGGCAGGCCGAGCTCCGCGGCCCAGAGGCCGCTCTGCGGGGAGCTGCCGAGGAGCCAGAGCTCGGGCGTATGCGGGAGTCCCGGCAACCGCGTCAGGCGCCGGAACGGATGATCGGCCGGCATGTCGTCCTCGAGGTACGCCATCAGCTCGACGAGCTGCTGCGGGAAGTCGTCCGGCGAGGCCTGGCGCCGGTCGCGCTGCAACGCGAACGTGGTGGTCGGATCGGTTCCTGCCGCGCGCCCGAGTCCGAGGTCGATGCGATCGGGATGCAGTCCGCTGAGCATGCTGAACGTCTCCGCGACCTTCAGCGGGCTGTAATGCGGCAGCATCACGCCGCCGCTGCCGACGCGGATCCGCGACGTCGAGGCCGCGATCGGTCCGATCAGCGCCTCGGGGGACGCGCACGCGAGGGCCGGCGTGCCGTGATGCTCCGCCACCCAGTAGCGGTCGTAGCCGAGGGACTCGCTGAAGCGCGCCAGGTCGACCGAGTTCCGCAGCGCCTGCGCGCCGCTCATCCCCTCGGAGATCGGCGCCTGATCGAGGACGCTCAGGCGCAGGTCACCCAATCTGCACCGTCAACATTGAGATCGAGCCGCCGTCGACGCCTTCGACCGGGAAGCTCACCCGGTCGTCCTCCTGCTGCGTGCCGAGGATGTAGAGGAGGGGGAGATAGTGATCGGGCGTGGGGGCGGAGAGTTGCGCGTCGCGCCCGAGGGTCTCGTAATCGATGAGCGGCTGATGATGGCCGCTCGACATCCAGTCGCGCGCCTGGCTCTCGAAGCGCACCGCCCAGTCGAACGGCTCCTGCGCGTGGCGTCCCCACGCGTACGTATGGAGGTTGTGCACGAGGTTGCCGCTGCCGATCACGAGCACTCCTTCCTCGCGCAGCGGCGCGAGCCTGCGCCCGAGGTCGTAGTGGAAGCGCGCGGGCTGCGTTTCGTCGATGCTCACCTGGATCACCGGGATGTCGGCATCGGGATAGACGTGCACGAGCACGGACCACGTCCCATGGTCGAGTCCCCAGCGCTGGTCGCGCCCCACTTCCAGCGGCGCGAGGAGCGTCTGCACGCGCGCCGCGAGGGCGGGGGCGCCGGGAGCGGGATATTCGACCTCGAACAGTTCCCGCGGAAAGCCGCCGAAGTCATGGATCGTGCGCGGCTGCTCCATGGCCGTGACGAGCGTGGCGGGCGGATACCAGTGCGCGGAGACGCAGACGATCCCTTTCGGGCGCGGCAGCTCGCGGCCGAGCTTCGCCCACCCCTCGGTGTACTCGTTGGTCTGGACGGCATGCATCGGGTTGCCATGGCCGAAGAAGAGAGCGGGCATTCTCATGTTGGTAGTCATAACGTTGGTGTCGGGTGTCGGGTGTCAGGTATCAGGTGTCTGCGGTGCTCCGGCTTACGGCAAATGCCTCGTCAGCCTGAAATCCCCAGACACCTGACACCAACTCCAACAGCCCAACAGCCTCGCGTTATGCTCGATCCGTGCGCACCTCGATCGAGCTCCTGATCCCCGCCAGGCCGGCCGCACTCGAGCTCGACGGGCCGACGGTGGGGCGGGTCCTGCCGTACGTCCGCCGCCGCATGGTCGGCCCGTTCATCTTCTTCGACCACATGGGGCCGGCCACGTTCGAAGCCGGCCGCGGCATGGACGTCCCCGCATCCGCACATCGGGCTCGCGACCGTGACCTACCTGTTCGACGGCGAGATCAACCATCGCGATTCCATCGGCGTCTTCCAGCCGATCCGTCCCGGCGAGGTGAACTGGATGACCGCCGGCCGCGGCATCGCTCACTCCGAGCGGACTCCCGACGAGCTGCGCGTCACCGGCTCGCATCTGCACGGCATCCAGCTGTGGGTGGCGTTGCCGGAGGAGCACGAGGAGCGCGAGCCGTCGTTCGATCACTATGCCGCCGGCGACATCCCGCAGTTCGAAGTCGACGGAACCACGGTGCGCCTGATCGCAGGCACCGGCTGGGGTAGGAACTCGCCGGTCATCACCTTCTCACCCCTCGTCTATGCCGAGCTGCACGTCGAGACAGGCGCCACTCTGCCGCTGTGCGAGGAGCACCGCGAGCTCGCCGGCTACGTCGTGGACGGCGCCCTCGAAGAGTTCCCCGTGCGCCAGCTGATCGTCTTCAAAGACAACGAACGCCCCACCCTCCGCGCAACAAAGCCCTCCCACGTCATGCTCATCGGCGGCGACCCCCTCGGCAAACGCCACATCTGGTGGAACTTCGTCTCCAGCTCGAAAGAACGCATTGAAGTGGCGAAGCGGGACTGGCGAGAAGGGAAGTTCGCGAAGGTGGTGGGGGATGAGGTGGAGTATGTGCCGTTGCCATAGCGGCTGTTTTGCCTGGACCACGTTCCTCGGCATCCAATTCGCGTAGCGTGGAGCGGGCGTCATTGGTGTCGGGTGTCAGGTGTCTGGGGTCTTTCGCCCGGGCGACACCCCCCCAGATACCTGACACCTGACAACATCAAGGAGTACGAGTGCAACAACGACAACTGGGCAACTTAACCGTCTCACAGCAAGGCCTCGGCTGCATGGGCATGTCCGAGTTCTACGGCGCTTCGAATGAATCGGAAGCCATTGCCACCATTCATCGGGCGCTCGACCTCGGTGTCAACTTTCTCGACACCGCGGACATGTATGGGCCGTTCACCAACGAGAAGCTGGTGGGGCGGGCCGTTCGCGATCGCCGCGATGGCGTGGTCGTGGCCACGAAGTTCGGGAACATGCGGGGAGAGGATGGCTCGTTCCTCGGCATCAGCGGCGCGCCCGAGTACGTCCGCAAGGCCTGTGACGCGTCGCTGCAGAGGCTCGGTATCGACGTCATCGATCTCTACTACCAGCACCGCGTCGACAACAAGACGCCCATCGAGGAGACCGTCGGTGCGATGGCGGAGCTGGTGCAGGCCGGGAAGGTCCGTTATCTCGGGCTCTCCGAAGCCGCGCCGGCGACGATCCGGCGCGCTCACGCGACGCATCCGATCACCGCGCTGCAGACCGAGTACTCGCTCTGGAGCCGCGACCCCGAGGACGAGATCCTGCCGACGGTGCGCGAGCTCGGGATCGGCTTCGTGGCCTACAGCCCCCTCGGGCGCGGGTTCCTGACCGGACGCTTCAAGTCGGCCGAGGACTTCGATCCGAACGACTACCGCCAGAAATCACCGCGCTTTGCCGGGGAGAACTTCCGGAAGAACCTCGATGTGCTGGAGCGCATCGAAGAGCTCGCGCGCGAGAAGGGTGTGACGCCGTCGCAACTCGCGCTCGCGTGGGTGCTGCATCGCGGCGGCGACATCGTCCCGATCCCAGGCACGAAGCACGTGAAGTACCTCGAGGAGAACGTGCGCGCGTCGGAGCTCGAGCTGTCGGAAGAGGAGCTTCGGCGGATCGACGAGGTTGCGCCGAAAGGCATCGTCGCGGGCGACCGCTATCCCGACATGTCGACGGTCAATCGCTGATGGCGCGGCGCACGGTTTATACGGTTCTCGGCGCCGCCGCGGCGTTGTTCGGCGGCGGCGCACTGATCGGGTGGCTGGTGTCGGCGCCGCGGTATCGCGGTGCGAAGACGGACCACTTCGACGGCAAGCAGTTCCACAACCTCGAGCCGACCACGCACGCCGGCTTTCCCGAGATGGTGAAGTGGATGTCGAACCGCGACGAGGGTCCGTGGGACGAGTGGCGCGAGATCACTCCCACGAAGCCGCCGCGACGGGTGGAAGGGCTGCGCGTGACGCTCGTCAACCACGCCACGCTGCTCATCCAGACGCAGAATGTCAACATCCTCACCGACCCGATCTGGTCGGACCGCTGCAGCCCGCTCTCGTTCATCGGCCCGAAGCGGCATCACGCGCCCGGCATCCGCTTCGAGGACCTCCCGCCGATCGACGTCGTGATCCTCAGCCACAACCACTACGACCACATGGACATCCCGACGCTGCAGCGCCTGGCGCGCGAGCACAACCCGCGCATCTACGCCGGCCTCGGCAACGGCGCGTTTCTCCGCTCGAAGAAGATTGAGAACGTGACGGAGCTGGACTGGTGGCAGTCGGCGCCGATCGCCGACGGCGTACGCCTGAACGCGGTTCCGGCGCAACACTTCTCGTCGCGCGGCCTCGCGGATCGCGACGCGAACCTCTGGTGCGGCTACGTCCTCGAGACGTTGGACGGCCCGATCTTCTTCGCCGGCGACACCGGCTGGGGCTCGCACTTTGCCGCGGTGAAGGAACGCTTCGGCCCGGTGCGCCTGGCGCTCCTGCCGATCGGCGCCTTCCGCCCGGAATGGTTCATGTGCGCCGTGCACATCTCGCCGAAGGATGCCGTCCGCGCCGCGCAGGCGCTGGAAGCGCGCCTCTCCATTCCCATGCACTACGGCACCTTCCACCTCGGCGACGACGGCCAGGACGAACCGGTGGAAGTGCTCCGGCGCGAGCTCGCGAGTGCGCCGAGGGTGCGGTTCGAGATCCTCGGGCCGGGCAAGGCGCACGCGGAGTAAAAGCGGTGACTGCGGTCACCGCACTCCAAATTTGACCCTTGCCGTTCCCACCTCTCCAACCTAACTTACTAACCAGTTGGTTAAAACAGTTGGTTGGATGGTGAGATGAGTCCCAGAAAGCCTGTCAATGAAGCGGATGCCCGGGCGCGGATTCTCAAGGCGGCAGCAGAGGTGTTCGCCGAGATCGGGTTCGCCGGGGCGCGGGTCGACGAGATCGCACAGCGTGCCGGGATCAACAAGGCGATGCTGTACTACCACGTCGGGGACAAGGAGCAGCTGTACAAGAACGTGCTGGTCAGCACGATCGACGGCACGGTGGCGCGGCTGCTCGCGGCGACGGAGAAGGCGGCCACGCCGGGGGAGAAGGTGCAGTGCATCCTCGACATGTTCGCGGAGCTCGGTACGACGAACCCGCACCTCGTGCCGATGATGCTGCGCGAAGTCGCCTCGGGCGGCGCGGCGCTGCCGGACGAGATGCTGCTGCGGATGGCGCAGGTGTTCCGCGTGGTGGCCGACGTGCTGGCGGAAGGGGCGGCGTCCGGGGCGTTCCGGCCGACCGATCCGCTGCTCACGCACGTGTCGCTGGTCGGCAGCATGATGTTCCTGATCGGCTCCCAGCCGATCCGGGCGCGGCTCGGCAAGATCGCCGGCGTCGAGGCGCAGCACTCGCTGCCGGACCTGGCGCGCCACGTCGGCAACCTCTTCCTGAACGGACTCGAGGCGAAGAAATGAAGAAGCTTCTGATCGTCGCGGTCCTCGTCGCCGCGGCCTGTAATCGAAACCAGGACGACACTACGGTTCACCTCAACGGGCGCATCGAAGCTCCCACGGTCGACCTCGGGCCGAAAGTGCCCGGACGCGTCGCGGAAGTGTTCGTGCGCGAAGGCGACCGCGTCAAGGCCGGCGCGCTCCTCGTGCGGCTGGACCTCGGCGAAACGTCGATCGCGGTCGAGCGCGAAGCGGCCGGCGTTCGTTCCGCCGAGGCGCGCGCGCAGGATCTCGAGGAAGGAAGCCGCGAGGCGGAGATCGGCGTCGTGCAGGCGGAGGTTGCGGACCGCAGGGCGGCGGTCGCACTCGCGCAGAAGGAATCGGAGCGGCAGCGCTACCTGGTCGAGCGCGAGGTGGGTACGCAGCAGGACTACGACCGGGCGCGTACGGAACTCGAGCGCGCACGTGCCGCATTGACCGCGGCGCAGGAACGGCTGGAACTGGCTCGCGAAGGGACGCGCCGCAACCAGACAGCGGCCGCGCAGGCGGAAGCGCAACGCGCACAGGCCGTGCTGAAGCAGAGCGTCAGCGTGGCCCGCGAAGGGGAGATCCGCGCGCCCGCGGACGGCGTGATCGTGCATCGCCTCGCGGAGCCGGGACAGCTCGTCGGAGCGGGACAACCCGCGGTGACGATGGCCTTCGCGAACCGGCTGTATGTGCGCACGTTCATTCCGGAGACGGCGCTCGGCCGTGTGCGGATGGGAATGCCGGCCAGCGTGACCGTCGATGCATATCCCGGCCGCCGGTTCGCGGCACGTATCAGCGAGATCTCCCCCGAGGCGGAGTTCACGCCGAAGGCGGTGGAGACGAAGAGCGAGCGGGTGAACCTCGTCTACGCCGCAAAAGCCGATCTCGATCGCGGCTGGAACGAGCCGTTGATGCCGGGACAGCCGGCAGAAGTGACGGTGAAGACGCAGTGACGGACATGATCACAGCCACCAACCTCACCCGCCGCTTCGGCCCGAACGCCGCCCTCAGCGACGTCAACCTGCGCGTCGAGGAGGGGGAGCTGTTCGGCCTCATCGGCCCGGACGGCGCCGGCAAGACCACGTTTTTTCGCATCGTCGCGGGACTGCTCGCGCCGACGTCGGGGACCGTGCAGGTCGCGAAGGACGTCACGTTCGGCTTCGTGCCGCAGCGCTTCGCGATGTACGAGGACTTGTCCGTCGACGAGAACCTGACGCTGCGCTCGCGGCTGTACGGCGTGCCGGATGCGGTGGCGAAAACGCGGGCGGCGGACCTGCTCGAGCGCGTCGGCATGGACCGATTCCGCAAGCGGCTGGCTGGTGCGCTGTCGGGGGGGATGAAGCAGAAGCTCGCGCTCGTTGCGGCGCTGCTCACGCAACCGCGCCTGCTGCTGCTCGACGAGCCGACCACCGGTGTCGACCCGGTGTCGCGGCGCGAGTTCTGGCAGTTGCTCAACCAGCTGCATCACGACGGGCTGACCATCGTCGTCTCCACGCCGTACATGGACGAGGCGGAGTACGCGACGCGCATCGCCTTCCTCGATCGCGGGCGCATCTCGTCGGTCGGGACACGGCAGGAGATCATCGGCACGTACGACCGACCGCTGCTCGAGATCCGCACCTCCAACCGTCTGCAGGTGCGCGAGCTCCTCGGCCCGATGCGCGAGCTCGACGACCTGTCGCTCTTCGGCACCGTCCTGCACGCGCGCGGTGCCGCCGGAACGGGGGAGGAACTCCTGACGCGTGTTCGCGCAGCCTTGCAGGGAGTGGTGGAGGAGGACGACGTGCGGACGCTCGCGCCGTCGCTCGAAGACGTGTTCGTGGTTGCAGGCGAAAGCGCTGCAACCATCCCGAGCGAAGCGAGGGATCCGGGTGGTGGCGCGCTCGCGGGCGCCCCTCCCGCCCAGATCCTTCGCTTCGCTCAGGATGACGCAAGCGTCATTTCCGTCCAGAACATCACTCGCAAATTCGGCGCGTTCACCGCCGTCGACAACGTCTCGTTCGAGCTGCCGCGCGGGAAGGTGTTCGGCTTCCTCGGTCCGAACGGCTCCGGCAAGTCGACCACCATCCGCATGCTGGCCGGCCTCCTCGCGCCGACCTCCGGCCGCATCACCGGCTTCGGCAACCTCGACGTCACGAAGAACACCGAGGCCTGGAAGTCGCGCCTCGGCTACATGAGCCAGAAGTTCTCGCTCTATCTCGACCTGACCGTGGAAGAGAACCTCCGCTTCTTCGCCATGATCTACGGCCTCTCCTCGGAGCAGTCGAAGGCGCGCATCGACGCACTCGCGTCGCGGCTCAAGTTCGACAGCATCCGCGCCAGCCTCACCGACGGACTCTCCACCGGCCTGCGCCAGCGCGTCGCGCTCGCGGCCGCGCTGCTGCACGAGCCGGAGCTGCTGTTCCTCGACGAGCCGACCGGCGGCGTCGATCCGCGCGGGCGGCGGCTGTTCTGGGACCTGATCTACGAGCTGGCCGCCGATCGCGGCATGACCGTGCTCGTCACCACGCATTACATGGACGAGGCGGAGCAGTGCGACCGTCTCGCGTTCATCCTCGACGGCGCGCTCATCGCCGACGGCTCGCCGCGCGAGCTGAAGCGCGACCTGCGCGGGCGCATCCTCGAAGTGCGTCCGGACGGCGATCCGTTCGACGTCGTGAAGAGCCTCGGGCGCGATCCGTCGCTCGAGGACGTCTACCTGTTCGGACGCACCGTGCGCGCCGTCGCCGGCGAAGGCGGGACGCAGCGCGTGCGGCAACTGTTGTCTTCGTGGGGCTCGCCGTCGGAGGCGGAGCCGTCGCTGGAAGACGTGTTCGTGTCGCTCGCGCGGAAGCGCGTGCAGACGAAGGAAGCGGTGCAAGCATGAAGCGCCTTCTGGCCCTGACCTGGAAAGAGTTCCTGCAGCTCAAACGCGACCGGATGACGCTGCGCATGATCGTCATGGTGCCGGTGATGCAGACGCTGATCTTCGGCTACGCCATCAATTACGACGTGAAGCACCTGCGCACCGTCGTGCTCGACGAAAGCCGCACCTACGAAAGCCGGGAGCTGGTGGCGAAGATGACCAGCACCGACTACTTCGACGTCGTGAAGCACGTCGATTCGTTGGACGAGCTGCGGCAGGAGATCGATGCCGGCAAGGCCTCGGTGGGCGTGGTCTTCGACCGCGACTTCGGCAAGGACCGCCATCGCGGCAGGCCGGCCGAGGCGTTCCTGATCGTGAATGCGAGCGACACGACGACGTCGTCTCAGGCGATGTCCATCATGGCCGGGATCTCCCAGAGCATGTCCATCCAGATGCTGGCGCGGCGCGCGAACTGGAGTCATAAGCAGCTGCCGGTCGACGTGCGCGTGCGCCCCTGGTACAACCCCGATCTGCGCACGGCGCGCTTCATCATCCCCGGCCTGATCGCGATCATCCTGACGTTCACGCTGATCCAGTTCACCGCCATCGCCATCGTGCGCGAGCGGGAGCGCGGCACGCTGGAGCAGTTGCAGGTCACGCCCGCCACGCGCGCGGAGCTGATCCTCGGCAAGATCCTGCCGTTCATCGTCATCGGCTACTTCCAGTTCACGTTGACCGTGCTACTGATGCGGTTCCTGTTCAAGATCGAGATCGTCGGCTCGGTCCTGCAGCTCTACCTGGTCGGCTTCCTCTTCATGGCCGCGGTGCTGGGTCTGGGGATGCTGATCTCGACCATCGCCCAGACCCAGATGCAGGCCACGCAGATGTCGATGTTCTTCCTGCTCCCGTTCGTCTTCCTGTCGGGCTACGTCTTCCCGATCGAAGGGATGCCGCCGATCTTCCGCTGGATCTCGAACGTGATCCCGGCCAAGTACTTCATCGAAGTGATCCGCGGAATCGTGCTGCGAGGCGCGTCGCTGACAGAGCTGTGGCGCCCGACCGCGCTGCTCGCGCTCTACACGTTCGCGATCATCGCGCTGGCAGTGGCGAGGTTCAAGAAGACGACGGCGTAGCTGGTGTCAGGTATCAGGTGTCAGGTGTCTGGGGCTTTTCGCCCAGGCGAAACACGCAGATACCTGACACCCGACACCACCTGCGAAGCAGGCCAACAAACTCACAGCACCGCCCTCACCAGCTCCTCCGCATCCCCCAGCTCGCGCGACACGAGCAGCCGCGTCAGCAGCGCTCCGATCAACAGGTCGGCCGTGAGGTCCGGGTCGCGTGTGCCGTCGCGGGCGATCAGCTCGCGGATGCGGGCGTGACGCGGCTGGACCACGGCGCGGATGATGTCGATCGCTTCCCCGTCCGGGTTCGCGAGCAGCCGGAGCACGGTGGCGGTCTCGCGGAGGATGGCGGCGATGTCCTCAGATTGCGCGACGCCGTTCATCGGCGCGATGGCGGCGGCGGCCAGCTCTCCTTTGGAGGGGAAGCGGCGGTAGATGGTGGTCTTGGCGATGCCGGTGCGCTCCGCGATCGCGTCCACCGTGAACTCGCGGTAGCCCCGGTCGCGCAACAGCTCGCGGGCCACGGTCAGGATCTCCTGGTCCGCTCCTTCGCGGCGCGGGCGGCCGCGGCCTCTCTTCTGCGTCGGGTCATTCGTGATGGGTTCGATCATGGCACCTTCAGGTCGGTCTTTCCACATGATGGTGTCGGAGGAGCGAGGCCCTGTCGACCGGAATGGTACGAGTGGGCGGATTTCGGGGGCGAACTCCGTATTACGCGTTGCCGGACTCGAACGCGGTGGCCGCCCGTTCGGGCCGCGCGTAGAAAAACCCCTGCGCGAAACGGGCGCCGATGTCGTGCGCCGCACCCGACGTCGCGGCGGTCTCGATGCCCTCCAGGACCACCTCGCAGTCGAAGTCGTGCGCGAGCGAGAGGATGTTCCCGATGATCTTGCGGCGGGTCGGATTTTTTTCGAAGTCCGTACCGAACTCGTGGCTGACCTTCAGATACGACGGCTGCACGCATTCGATGCGGTCGAGGTGCGAGTAGGCGATGCCGACGTCGTCGAGCGCGAACTCCACCCCGGCCGCGCGCAGCGACTCGAACGTGTTGCAGACCGCCGGTGTGACGGTGAGCTTCTCCTGCTCGGTGATCTCCAGCACCACGTTGCGCAGCTCCACGCCGTTGTAGGCCGCCTCGGTCACGAGCGTACGCGTCAGCAGTTCCCCTTCCTGCAGCACGTGCGGATGGAGGTTGATGAAGAGCTTCGCCCCGTTCGGCAGCGCGCGCGCCTGCCGCAGCGTGCGGCGGAGGCAGGCCAGCTCGAGCTCCGCGGTCTTGCCGGTCAGGCGGGCGTAGTCGAAGAGGAACTGCGGATCGCAGAACTCCAGCGCCCCGTCGTCGAACCGCGCCAGCGACTCGTATCCGTAGCCGCTCGGGCTGTCGCCGCCGACATCGATGATCGGCTGAAAGGCGGGACGCAGATGCGCGCTCGCAATCAGCTCGTCGATAGTCGGGATGTGCAGGATCGTGCCGCTCGCCGCTGTCGCACGCGCACTCTGCTGGTACTTCGGGCAAATGATCTCCGTCGCCCCGCGGCGCGTGGCTTCCGCACGCCAGGAGCTGGTGAGCTCTTCGCTGGACGTGAGCACGATACTGCACGAAGCAGCGCGCTGACGCGCGTCCGCGACGAGGTCGAGCACCGCGAACGAGAACGGCCCGTCCAGCTGCGCATCCGCATGCAGGGAGCTGATCGGCATCCGCGCCAGGACGAGCGAGCCGACCGCGGCATCGGAGCCGGTCAGCACCAGCCGTCCGGAGCGCGCGAGCCGCGCTGCTGCGGCCGCGGCCGCTTCGCGATCCCGGTCGAGGACCAACACTGTCTCGTCATGCTTATTTGTAGTCATCGTGTGACCGCTCCTATCGCGAGATCGATGCCCGATGGCACCCGCGCGGAAGTCACATCGATTGTGGAAGATGCGCTCAGAGCGAACGCGGCGGGAGAGAGGCGGTTTGTCCCAACGAATGGACGATGTGTCAGTCCCCGGAGCCGACGAACACCACCTCCGCTCCAGGGTGATCGAGCCATTCCGTCGAGTCGAGCTGGACGAAGCGGCGGTTCCGGAAGCGCTGCTGGAGCGAGGGTGGAAAAGGCGTGGGCAGGGTCACGTGTAGCTCGAGATCGTCGAAGAGCTGCTCCTGCAGATCGGGTGGCTGGAGGAGGCCCCAGGCGACCGGGTCGGGGTTGGCGATCGTGACGATGTAGTCCGCATCCTCTTCGATCTCCACCTCGGCCGCGACCGGGTCGTCCTGCTCGAACCGGTCGACGTGCCACCGGAGGTGTGCATGCGTGCCGTGCGTGGCGATCTCGTAGGTGCCGGTGGCGAACGGACGGGCGGCAGGGAGATGGCGGAGGCCGCGGGTCTTGGTGCCGTAGACCTGTGCGCCGAGGGCGGCGTGCATGTCGTAGTGGGTAAGGACGAGGTCGACGAAGCCCCAGAAACGGTCCCTGCGGGAAGAGCGCGGCAGGCGTTTGCGTCCGACGGCGATGGTCCGCTCGAACGTCCCTCCCTCGGGGCTCAGCAGGATCAGCAGCCGCTGTACGTCCGCAAGCTCCTCGGCGTGCTGTTCTTCGACACGCGGGCGATAGAGAAACGTGACGGTGCCCTGCTCGATCGTCTCGGCGGCCTCGAGTGCCGCTGTACGGGACATGTTTACAGTCACTTCAAATCGCGCGCCGGTAGGGCGCTGCGCGCGGGTGTCAGGTGTCAGGTGTCTGGGGATTGTCGCCCGGGCGAAACACCCCGGATACCTGACACCTGACACCATCAATCTCCGGCGACGAACGCGTTCATCAGCCACTGCCCGCCGGTCTTGTTGAATCCCGCGCGATACCCGACCGGGCTGCGGACGTGTCTCGCATCCACCCAGCCCACTTTCCCGTCGGCGGTCTTCACCTGGCGCAGCTCTTCTTCGGAGATCACGAGCGTGACGATGTCGTAGGCGAGCGTGGCCACGACGGGGGAGGCTGCATCCTTTGTCTCGCGCAGCGGGACGTTGTCCTCGATGACCGCGAGCGACTCGAAGGCGTCGTGCCGGTCGGGCCAGGCGCTGTAGACATAGGGGGCCCAGAACGAGCGCGATTCGCCTTCGCCCTGGAACGTGCCGCCGCGCGAGAGGACCAGCGCCAGATCCTCCAGCACGCCTTCCTTCGCCAGCGTCTTGCGAAACTCGTCCGTCCCGCCGCCGTTTCCGAACGAAGTGCGGATCTTCGGGTCCACCAGCGCGGCCACGGCCGCGGCGTCACGGCGGCGCACCGCGTCGAGCAGCTGGTTGCGATAGGCGACCAGTGCGGCGTCCTGCGGCGCGTCGTCCACCGGCATCAGCTTCGGACCGTTCACCCCCGGAGCGGTGGACGTCGCCACCGGAGGTGCCGCCGGCGGTACGGGTGCGGCCGGCGCGGGCGCGGTCGTGCTCGCGGTCGCATCGTTCGTGGTCGTCGTGACCGACTCCGGCGCCACGTTCTCCCGGCAGGCGAGGGTGAGGAAAAGCAGGACTGGCAGACTTCGTCTCATACGCCCGAGCGTGCTTGCGACTTGCGCGCCGGATGCGTCCAGATTCCGTGCACCTGTCGCAAATCGCCGCGGGACGGAAAAAAGACGCAAATTCGTTAACCTCTGTCCTGTCGGGACTTGCACGTTTGGAGGAATCGGCCGTCACTTTGCACGACCGCGTGCGCACATGCCTCACGTGCTCGTCGTCGATGACGACCCCTCCTACCTGACCATCCTCGAACGCCTCTGCGCCGGCTGTGGCGCCACCGTCATCACCGCACGGACCGCGGATGAGGCACGGGTGGCGCTCGCCGCGCACGAGTTCGACCTGCTGCTGCTCGATCTCCAGCTCGAGCGGCAGGAGGGCCCGCAGCTGATCGCGGAGGTGGAGCAGAACGCGGACCTCGCATCGAAAGCAGTCATCGTGACCGGCTTTTCCGTGCTCGCGCCGTTCTTCACGAAGCTACCGATCGTGGACAAGGGAAGCCTGACCGAGCTCGCCGAGCACCTGCGCAGGATGCTCTGCGTGGCCGAAAACTGATCCCGCGGTTAGACTGCGCCGCCCATGCCGTACGCCGCCCGGATCGCCGCCGAACTGAACCTCCGTCCGCAGCAGGTCGAGCGCACGCTCGAGCTGCACGCGGAAGGCTCCACCGTCCCCTTCATCGCCCGCTATCGCAAGGAAGCGACCGGGAACCTGGACGAGGTGCAGATCCAGGCGATCTTCGACCGCGCCGCGGAGCTGAAGGACCTCGACGACCGCCGAGCTACGATCCTGAAGTCGATCGAGGAGCAGGGGAAGCTGACGCCGGAGCTGTCCGCATCCATCGCGCGCGCGAGCACGCGCCCCGAGCTCGAGGACCTCTACCTGCCGTACCGGCCGAAGCGCCGCACGCGCGCAACGATGGCGAAGGAGAAAGGACTGGAGCCGCTCGCCGATTTCGTCTGGGGCACCGGCCCGCGGGTCGAATGGACTTCGGACGACGATCTCGCCGGCGCGCGCGACATCTGCGCGGAGCGCGTGGCCGAGGATGCGGCGCTGCGCAAGTACGCCCGGGCGATGGCCTGGAAGGACGGTGTCATCACCACGGCCGTGCTCTCGGAGAAGAAAGAGACGAAGAGCAAGTTCGAGCTCTACTACGACCACCGCGAGCCGCTCGCGCATGCGCCATCGCACCGGTTGCTGGCGATCTTCCGCGGCGAGACCGAGGAGTTCCTCAACGTGCGGCTGCGCTTCCCGGACGAGCAGATCGTGGCGGGGCTGAAGGCGCGCATCAAACAACCGACGCCGCTGGCGCAGGAGCGCGACAAGGCGGTCGAAGACGGCTGGAAGCGGTTGCTCTCGCTGTCGCTGGAAGGGGAGCTGCGCGCGGAGCTGAAGCAGCGCGCGGACGCCGAGGCCATCGAGGTGTTCGGGCAGAACCTGCGCAACCTGCTGCTGGCGCCGCCGGCCGGCAACCGGCGCGTGCTCGCGCTCGATCCTGGCCTGCGCACCGGCATCAAGGCCGCGATGCTCGACGAGACCGGCAAGCTGCTCGAGACGGCCACGCTCTACAGCGAGAAATCGGCGAACGAGCGCGCGAGCGCGCAGAAGGCGCTGCGGCGCCTGATCGACACGCACAAGCCCGACCTCATCGCAGTGGGCAACGGCACCGGCTCGCGCGAGGCCGAGACCTTCGTGCGCAGCGTTTCGCCGGCCGCGCCGGTCGTCTCGGTGTCGGAGCAAGGAGCATCCATCTATTCGGCCTCCGAGGTGGCGCGGGAAGAGTTCCCGGAGCTCGACCTGTCGCTGCGCAGCGCGGCCTCGATCGGACGGCGCTTGCAGGACCCGCTCGGCGAGCTGGTGAAGATCGACCCGAAGTCGATCGGCGTCGGGCAGTACCAGCACGACGTCCATCAGCCGCTGCTGCGCAAGAAGCTGGGCGAGACGGTCGACTGGTGCGTGAACCTGGTCGGCGTCGACGCGAACATGGCCTCACCGCAACTGCTCGAGCATGTCTCCGGCATCGGCCCGGTGCTCGCGCGCCGCATCGTCGACCATCGCAACACCGGCGGCGCCTTCCGCTCCCGGGCCGCGCTTCTCGAAGTCCGCGGCCTCGGCGCGCGCGCGTTCGAGCAATGCGCCGGTTTCATGCGCATCCGCGGCGCGCATCCGCTCGACGACAGCGCCGTGCATCCGGAGCGCTACGCGCTGGTCGAGCAGATGGCGCGCGATCACGGACTGGAGCTGAAGGCGCTGGTCGGCAACGCGCAGGCGGCCGACCGCATCGACTGGAAGCGCTACGTGGCCGGCGATGTCGGCGAGCCGACCTTGCGCGACATCGTCGCGGAGCTGAAGAAGCCGGGACGCGATCCCCGCGGCTCCTTCGAGCCGCCGAAGTTCCGCGAGGACGTGCAGAAGCTCGACGACCTCCGCGCCGGCATGCAGCTCGAAGGGGTGGTGACGAACGTGACCGCCTTCGGCGCCTTCGTCGACATCGGCGTCCACCAGGATGGCCTCGTGCACGTCTCCCAGCTCGCCAACAAGTTCGTGCGCGACCCGCATACGGTGGTGCGGGTGGGGGATAGGGTGAACGTGCGGGTGGTGTCGGTGGACCTCGACCGCCGCAGGATTGCGTTGACGATGAAGTCATTTGGAGTGCGGTGACCGCAGTCACCGCTTTCACTCGTTGCCACGGAGCTGGCACGTTTGCACCAAGGAAAAGCGGTGACTGCGGGAGGGTGTGTCAAAACCCAAATTCGCGAAATTCAAGTGGGCGAAACGCTGCGTTACACGACGTTTTTTACACTCGCAGTGGTCAATGCCATCAATTTACGCC
>Ga0190270_10000094_pt1 | contig 39361 bp, 39 predicted proteins | sample Popmic320T_FD_133748 | JGI IMG/M metagenome (GOLD analysis project Ga0190270, IMG submission 133748) | Populus adjacent soil microbial communities from riparian zone of Weber River, Utah, USA - 320 T | ecosystem: Environmental > Terrestrial > Soil > Riparian zone | place: USA: Utah | collected...
CGATGCCGCGCCCGAGTCAGTACGCGTGCACGGGCGTGCTCGGCTGCTCGCGGCCCGCGCCGCACTCGCTCTGGGCGACGTCGACCGGGCCGCCCGGCTGCTCGACGAGGGCATCGAAGTCGCGGACCTACGCGAGGGCGAGCTGGCGCTGCATGCACTGTGGCGTGACTGCGAGGCGCTCCGACGGGCCGGACAGCGCGGCGTACCGGTCGATGACGAGATCCGTGCCGAGGTACGCGAGCTGCCGATCCCGCCGCGCTACGACTTCCGCATGTTCGGCGTCTGACCGCGAGAGTTGTCAGGCGCATTTGGAGCCAGAGCTCCATATGTGCCTGACAACTCTCAGGTGGGCCGGACGTGGGTGGGGTCGAGGATCCGCTTGAGGAAGGTTTGGGTCCGCTCCTCGCGAGGCTGGCCGATCACGTCGTCCGGCCGGCCCTGCTCCACGATCACGCCCTCGTCCATGAACACCACCCGGTCGGCGACCTCGCGCGCGAAGGCCATCTCGTGGGTGACCACGAGCATGGTCATGCCTTCCTCGGCGAGCTGGCGCATCACCGTCAGCACCTCGCCCACCGTTTCGGGGTCGAGCGCCGAGGTCGGCTCGTCGAACAGCATCAGCGCCGGGTCCATCGACAGCGCCCGTGCGATCGCGACCCGCTGCTGCTGACCGCCGGACAGCGTCGCCGGGTACATGCGCTGGTGTATCGCGGCGCGCCGGTTAAGTTGCTGCGGCCACTCGCCTCAGTACGCCGACGCCGACGAGCCGCGGCACGGAGCGATTGCTGATGCTCACGTGAGTCTCCTCTTCTGAGACGACGCCGAGACCGTCCCGGCATTTTACGCACGGGCAGCGGGAGTGGGACGGCTACTTCAACGTACCGCTGGTCAGGCCGGACTGGATCTGGCGATAGAAGATCAGGTAGACGACGATGACCGGGATCATCGCGAGCGTCAGGAAGCCGAAGACGGTGCCCCAGTCGGCCCGGTAGCGCTGGTTTGACAGCAGGCTGGCGATCGCCTGGGCCAGCATGGGTCGATCGGGTGAGAGAAACTGCGGCAGCACGAACTGGTTCCACTGGCCGAGCACGTTGAAGATGCCGATGCTCAGCAGGCCCGGCTTGGCCATCGGCATCATGACCCGGAAGAACACGCCGCTGTGCGAGGCGCCGTCGATGAGCGCCGCCTCGGCGACCGACGTGGGCAGCGTACGGAAGAACGCGTGCATGAAGAACACCGTGAACGGCAGCGAGTACGCGACGTAGACGAGGATCAGCCCGTGATAGGTGGAGAGCATGCCGAGTCGATCTACCACGAAGAACAGCGGCACGATCGCTAGGAAGACCGGAAACATCATCCCGGCGGCGAACAGGTAAAAGACAACACGGTTGCCCGGGAAGGTGTAGCGGGCCAGCACGTACGCCACCATCGACCCGAGCAGCATCGTCAAAACCACTCCGCCACTGACGACGATGATGGTGTTGAGCAGGTATTGGCCGAAGCCGTCCTCCCAGTTCCAAGCGCTCTCGAAGTTGCTCCATTGGGCCTCGCCTGGCAGCGACCAAGGCTCGGTGAAGATCTCGTCGGTCGTCTTGACTGAAGCCAGCAGGGCCCAGACGAAGGGGACGACGACAATCACCGACCACACGATCAGCACGAAGTGGGCGGCCGTGTTGACCGAGACGTCGCCGAGCGACCGAGAACCCTGGCGCTTGGTATCGCCCGACGGCCCTCCGGCGCCCTGGCCCTTCATCCGTTCGTCATGGGTCGTTGTCGCCACAGTTGCCCCTCAGTACTCGATACGTTCGCGTCGGGTCAGGCGGAGCAGCGTGGCGGCTACCACCAGGGTCAAGAGGAACATGACTACACCCATCGCTGAGGCATAGCCGGCCTTTCCGTTCTCGAAGCCGGCCTGGGCGATCTGCAGAGCCATCACCTGGGTTGAGCTATCCGGATTGCCGGGTCCGATGGTCATGATCAGGACCAGGGCATAGCCGTCCAGCGCCAGGATCGCCAGATAGACCCACGACGTCTGGATGGTGTCCCAGAGCAGCGGCATCGTGACCCTGAAGAACGTCGAGGCTCGCCCGGCGCCGTCGATGAAGGCAGCCTCGAAGAGGTCGCGCGGCACCGACGAGATCGCCGCGTTGAACAGCACAAGGTAGAAGCCGACGCTGCCCCAGATCAGCACCCACAGCAGGCAGTAGAGGGCCATGGCGGGGTCGGCCAACCAGCCGTAGGGCCCCAATCCGAACGCGCCGAGGGCCGAGTTGGCCAAGCCGTCCGGTGTTGATCGGAAGATGGCCAGCCACACCAGAGCGATCACGGGCACCGAGAGCACCTGGGGGAGAAAGAACGCCAGCTTGTAGGAGCCGTGCCCCCTGATGCTGCGCACCCCGGCACCGCTGCCTCCCACATTGAGCAGGAAGGCGAACAGCAGGGCGATGAACACGGTCAGCACGGGCAGGCCGATGAGCAGCACGATGTTGTTGCGCAGGGCGTGCCGGAAGACCGTGTCGTCCCACAGCAACTCGAAGTTCTGGAATCCGACGTACTCGAATTCGGGCGATAGACCCGTCCAGTTCGTGAAGGAGTAGAAGAACGTTTGGAGGAACGGCCAGATGACGAACACGCTGTACAGCCCGAGGGGTACCGCGAGGAACCCCGCGATGAAGCGGTACTTGCCGTGCTGCATCGAATCGTCGTTCAGGTACGGGTGCGCTGTTGGGTGGTGGGGTCGGCCGCGGTCTGGTCGGCAATGTCCTGGCACCGGTCGCAGAACTCGTCTGCCGTGATCCGTCCGGCGGCCAGTTCACCGACCACGGTCTCGATCTTCGGTCGCATCGGCGAATACCAGATCGTGTAGTAGTAGTTCCAGTTGTCGTCGCCGCCCGATTCGATCAAGGCGAGGGACGAAGCCAGACCCGGTGACGCGTCCAGGCCGTCTGCGGCGCCGTTGACCACGGTCGGAGCACTGGTGAGCTCGGTGAACTTCCTTGCGCCGTCCTTGGACAGCATGATCCGCACGTACTCCAGACCGCCGACCTGGTTGGCCGCGTCAGCGGGGACGATAAACGCCTCGGCCGCTTCGACCCGCGTGGACTCGAACGGGAGCACGGCACCATCGAGCAGTGGTGTGGGTGCGACCGTCGTCTTGAAGTCCGGGTTCACTTCGGCGACGACCGCGGCCTGCTCGTTCTCGAGCCAAGACCCGGAGGGAATGAAGGCGGCCTCGCCCTTGTTCCACTCGGTCTGCGACTGGATGTGGTCGAGACCTTCGGTGCCTTCCAGCATGTAGCCGTTGTCCTTGATCCAGAGGAGGGCCTCGGCCGCCATCCGGATGGAGTCGTGCTGCCAGGCGCCGTCCGCCAGCGAGTCGATCGCGTAGACGACCTCCGGGCCGCCGTGCTTGACCGCCATGTCCATCAGTACCTGTTGGATGTAGTAGGGGTATTTCCCCTGGTGAGCCATCGGGGCGATCCCGGCGCTCTTGATGGTCTCGCAGAGATCCTGGAATTCGGACCAGGTCTGGGCTGGCTGCCACCCCTTCTCGTCGAACAACATCTGGTCGTACCAGATGCCGTAGACCTGGAGGGCGTAGTTCATGACGTACGGCTTGCCGGCATACTCCGCGGCCTCGATCGCGATCGGGTGGAGTGTGTCCTGGACGGTCATGCCCTCGAAGCCAAGTGCGTCGGCCTCCCACAACTGAGTCAGGTCGGTCAGCTGGCCATTGTCGGCCAGTGTCGAGATCGGCATCTGCTCCGCGCCGGCGTTGTCGAGCACGTCGGGTGGCTCACTGCTGGCGAACTTCGGCTGCATCTTCTGCCGGATGTCGGTGATCGCCTGATGGTTGATCGTGGCGTCCGGAAACTCCTCTTGGTAGATGCTCTCGTGGAACTTCGCGTACTCCTCGCCGTAGCCACCGTTAAAGATGACGACAGAGAGGGGGTCGCTCGGGCTGACGCCGAACGGATTCTCCTCGGTCTGTTCCTCCCCGCCGCCGCTGACCTCGTCGTCGCCCTCGTCGCCACCACTGGCGCAGTTGGCTAGGAGCGGAACCGTCCCCGAGACGGCGAGGGCGGAGAGGCCGGCGCGCCGCAGAAAGATTCGGCGTGGCATGGGCCTTGGAGCGTTCATGCTGTCTCCCCTGGGGCAGAGCGGACGAGCGAGGTCGGAGCGGGTTGTCCCACCTCAGACGGCTGCGCCACGGGCGGGCGCTGCGATCGTCCGGAACACTACGCGCTCTGATCATTCGTTGGCAATACCGCCTGATTTCGAGCATGATCGCGCACACGATTCGGCTCGGCCTACCGCGTGACCCGACGATTTTGCCGTTGTCTGGCCGCACGCGCTACCCGACTCGCCCACCACTTCCTCGCGCCGAGATTGCGCGTCCTGCCCACCCCTCGCGCCGAGATTGCGCGCCTGCCCCGGCCAGGCGGGCAGGACGCGCAACCTCGGCGCTAAGCAGGCTCGCTACTGCACGGGTCCGGCCGTGCTCGTCGTGCCACCGGAGTCGGCGACGTACGCCAGCAGGACCCGGGCGCCGTCGGTCGAGCCCGAGACCGGTATATTGACGTCGACCGGGCCGGTGTCCGTGACCTCCTCGCGAACCGACCCGAGAACGTCGCCGTCGGACACCACGAACAGGTGCGCCGTACCGGGGCCGGTCACCGAGAGTGTCGCCGTGACCTGGCCCGATCCGGCCGTCGCCGAGCTCAGCGTCGCACTGCTGTCCGGGTCGGCCGCCGGTCCGCCGCCGAGCGCGACGCCGTTGCGTACCGACTGGGCGATCGTCTGCGGCGAGTCCGCGCTCGCCAGCGACTCCGACGGGATCACCGGCTCGCTGGTTGGCACGTCGGGCGGCGTCCAGGCGGGCAGCTCGACGATGCCCCAGCGGTACGGGTCACCCTGCACGCCTTGCCAGACCGACCAACCGATCCGAGTCTGGCCGGTCTTGTCCTGCGTGTCGGAGTCGTAGACGAACGCGTTGAACCCGAGGTGATCCGGGTCGACCGTGCTCGGCAGCGAGCTCGCCGGGATCTTCGCCTCGATGACGTAGCCGGCGTACGGGTCGGACAGCGTCGACGCGACATCGAGGTCCGGTGCCGTCTCGGCTCCGGGGCCTTGGTCGTTGTCGGCGTCGCGGCCGTAGCAGACCTCGCCCTCGGTCGTCGTCGGCAACGCCAGCAGCTTGAACGTCGTCGACGTGTTTTCCGAGTCGCCGGTCGGGTCGAACGCCAGCTCCACCGAGTCGGTACGCCAGTGCCGCTTGCAGTCGCTCGCGTCGAGGACCGTACCGAGGGTGTCGTCGGTGACCTCCACCGCCACGTAGAAGTCGTCGCCGTACCGGGTCAGGTGCCCGATCGCGGAGCAGTCGGCCGCCGACTCGCAGTCGTCGCCTTCCCACACGCGACTCAGGTCGAGCGGGTCGCCGGCGTACTCGCCGTCGGACACGACGCCGTCCACCGTCGGAGCGGCCGCCGCCTCGTCGACAGCGGTCGTCGGGACCAGCTCGAGCGCCGGATGCGTCTCGCTCGTCGTAGCGCCGGCAGTAGTCACGATCGTGTAGTCGTAGTCACCGCCGTCGCCGCCCTGGTTGGACGTGGGCAGCGAGGCATCGGTGTTGGTGACCGTGAAGGTCACGTCGGTCTGCTCGCCGGCGCCGAGGTCGGCGTAGGTCGCCGTCGCGGGGTCGGAGCTGAAACCGTCGGGCAACTGCAATGTCACGTCGCCAGATTGCGTCTCGTCGCTGAAGTTGGTCAGCGTTACGTCGACGGTGCGGCTGCCGCCGGACGGCAGCGTGAGCACTGGCTTCACGAAGCCCTCCATCTGCGGATAGGCGTTGGCGTCGACCCAGCTCTCGAAATCCGCCACCTGCGGCAGCGGCTCCTGGTCGCCCCGGACCGCCGGCACCACCGACAGCTCGGTGTCGCCGTGTCCGGCGCCGCCCTTGGCCGTGACGTCGGCCGACACGAGGACGCGGTTGTTGGTCGCCGCGTCCGGTGCGGCCGTGACCGTGAACTCGCGGGTCACGGTCCGACCCGCCTTCACCTTGCCGATATCGCCGTCGCCGTCGACGGTCCAGCCATCCGGAGCCGTGACGTCGAGCGAGACGCGCTGGAGCGCCTTTTTGGCCGGTGCCGTGAGGTCGACCGACACCGTGGTCGATCCGCCCGGCGTGACGTCGAAGGGCTCCGGCTTGACCACGAGTCCGGTGCCGAGTGGCAGGCCATCGGGCGTGGGAAGGATCGCGCCCTGCAGCATGGTCGTCGGGTCCGCCGCGGCCTCGGTCAGGTCGCCGCGGGTAAACGGCACCCGCGCCTCGATCTGCGTCCAGTAGTTGCAGCCGAGCTGGTTCGGGTCGTCCGGTACGTCGGGGAAGACCGCCCAGCCCTGCGATGCGTACTCCCGCTGGCCCTCACGGGCGACCTGCGCCCACGTGTCGTCCCACCGGTCGGAGTGCCGCCCCTGCCAGATGCCGTAGATGTTTTGAGCCGGACGGGTCGGCGTGAAGCCGGTCGGGCAGTCCGGTCCGGGGCCGGCCGAGGAGCCGCGGGCGCCCGACGTGATCAGCTTCGACGGGGCCCACGGCTCGAGACCTTCGTCGGTGATCTGCCCGGGAAACGCATTCGGGTCGCCGGCCAGCCGGTACGCCTCGAACGCCATGCGCCCGGCGTACTGATGGTTGCCGTGGTTGCCCGGCGACGGAGCGGTGTCCATCGTCGTGATGACCTCGGGACGGGTCTCCCGGATGACCCGCACAACCCGGCTCAGCGTGTCGTCGTGACCCCAGGCCTGCTCGGTGAGCGGGGCGCTGACGGTGTAGTAGAAGTCGACCTTGTCGAGGTTGTAGATGTCGGTGATGCCGGCGCGGCCGACGGCTCGGCGCTCCTCGGCCTCGCGGATCAGGCCGAGCGCCGGCCCTTCCTCGGGACCGACGGCATTGCCGCCGCCTTCGCCACGGGTGATGGTGATGACGCCCGACTGGATGTCGTCGTACTCGTTCCACTGGCCGTACGTCGCGAGGCCGAACGCCTCGTCGTCGGGGTGGGCGCCGACGAACAGCACGTCGAGGTCCGGGTCGGTCGTCGAGCCCTCGGCCTTCGCGGCCAGTGCCGGCGACGTCGTTGCTTGCGGAGCTTGCGATGGCTGTGCCGTGGCCAAACCCGGCAGCGCCACGGGAAGCGCACCCGAGAGGGCGACCGCCAACGCGGCACCCGATACGGTCAGTCTTCGTCTCGTCGACATGGATCTCCCTTTGTAGTTAGCCCTTGACCGCGCCTTCGATCATCCCCCGGATGAAGTGGCGTTGCGTGATCAGATAGACGACGACCACCGGCAGGGCGACGAGCACCGCCCCGGCGGCCAGCAACGCGGTCCCTGATGTGTGTTGCCCCTGGAAGTTGGACAAGCCCAGTGGCGCCGTTCGCAGGTCTTCGGCGTTGGGCAGCATCACCAGGGGCAACAAGAACTCGTTCCAGGTCCACATAAAGACCAGCAGCACCATCGTCATCAGTGCCGGCCGGCCCATCGGCAGCAGGATCGACCAAAACACCCGCAGGTGACCGGCGCCGTCCATTCGGGCGGCCTCGACGACTTCGCGGGAGGTGCTGCGGAAGTACGCCCGCATCCAAAACGTCCCGAACGCCAGTGACTGCGCGATCTGCGGGAGGATCAGCGCCGCGTACGTGTTGGTGAGCCCGATCGACTCGAGGTCGAAGTAGAGCGGGATCACGATGGCCTCGCTCGGCACCATCATCCCGAGCAGCAGCAAGTAGAAGAGCACGCTCGACCCGCGAAACCGCATCGTGCCGAAGGCGTAGCCGGCGAGCGACGACACGGCCGCGCTGACGACGACGACCGCGACCGAGACGATGACGCTGTTTTGCAGATAGCGGCCGAAATGCCCTTGGTCCCAGGCATCGGCGAAGTTGCCGAAGTCGAAGCCGCCCCCGGCGCCGACCGCGTCGGGGCGCAGCCCGGTGACGATGATCAGGCCAAGCGGATAGAGCGCGAACGCGCACGCCACCAGCAAGATCAGGTAGCTCAACGCGTGCTCGGCTCGGGAGGCTCTCATGCCTCGGCCCTCTCCGACAGCCGGGTGATCGCGATCGTGATGATCAGGATGATCGCGGTCAGGATGAGTGCGACCGTGACGGCTGTGCCCACCTCACCGTCGATGAATGCGCGTTTGTAGACCTCGTACGACGGGACCGCGGTCGACCGGCTGGGTCCTCCGTTCGGCGTCATCACGTAGACCAGGTCGAAGGTGCGCAGCGCAGCGATCATCGTCAGCGTCATCGCGACGGCGACCTCACCGCGCAGTTGCGGCAGCCCGACATTGAGGAACTCCCTGACCGCCCCGGCGCCGTCGAGCCGGGCCGACTCGTACAGCTCCCGGGGCACCTTGGACAGGCCGGCGAGGAACAACACCAGGCAGAGGCCGGTGCCGACCCAGCTGCCGACGATGCCGACCGAGATCAGCGCCCAGCTCGGATCACCGAGCCACACCTGGGTCAGGCTGTCGAGCCCGAGTGCCCGAAGGCCTTCGTTGAGCGGTCCGTCCGGCTCGTAGATGTGGCTCCACGCGATCGCAACGACGACCATCGCGATCACCTGCGGCAGGAACAGCACGGTCCGGAAGAACGCCATCCCCCGCAGTCGGGCGCGCATCATGATGCCGGCGAGGGCGAGCCCGAGCACGATCGGGATCGCGCTGAAGAAGATCAGCAGGATGAGCGAGTGCAGGAACGGCTCCCGCAGCTCCGGATCGGTCAGGACGCTCTGGTAGTTGTCGAGCCCGACCCAGGTGCCGACCGACAGGCCGTCCCACTCGTAGAACGACAGCCAGATGCCGTGGATCAGCGGCCAGGCCATGAAGCCGGCGAAGAAGAGGAACGCTGGCAGGACGTAGAGGTACGCGACCCGACGCGGCTCGCCGGGCGGACCCTGCCGACGCCGGGCCGTCACGGGACGAGCCGGCGCCGGCGCGATCTGCGTCGCTTCGGTCACGCGCGATGCCACGGGGTGGGGCGCGTTGGCGCGGGGGTCCCCTGCGCCAAACCTATTGGCGTGGGGGACCCCCGCGCCAAAATCGGATTGGCGCGATGTTCCCCAGTCGACCGGTCGCTAGCCACCGGAGTTCTCCGACACGAACGAGCTGTAGTCGTCTTCGAGCGTGCCGAGGAGCTCGTCGGCGGACGAGTCGCCGCCCATGTACGACTGGACGTTCGTCGTAATCACGTCGTACGCGTCGGGCGTACCCCAGTCGAGGTAAGGCACCAACGCGTCCTCCGAGGTAGCCGTCTGCCACGCGTCGAAGACCTCGGCCTGGGTCCCCGACACCTGCTGCTGTTCGGCTCCGACGACCGGAAGCTCGCCGGCGTCGGTGAGGATGTTCATCGCCTCTGGACTGGTGATGAAGTTGATGTACGCCGCGGCCGCGTCGGCGTTGTCACCCTCGGTCGGGATCGCGAACGGCAGGCCGGTCGCGCCCGTCACTGTGAGCTCGCCGGTGTCGCCGACGGGCGGCAGCATGAATCCGACGTCGTCACCCATCGCGTCGCGCAGGTCGGCGAGCAGCCAGGACCCGCTGATCATGAAGACGCCCTCGCCCTTGCTGAAGTCCTGCCAGGACGGGTCGTACCCGAGCCCGTTGAAGCCGTCGGTGAAGTAGCCGGCGTCGACCCATTTCTGGAGCGTCTCGGCCGCCGTCGCGTTAGCGTCGTCGGTCCAGTCGCCGCCCTCGTTGCCGTAACCGAAGGCGCGGACCTCGTCCCGGCTGGCGTACATGTTCTGCAAGAAGCCGAATGTGTGGATACCGGGCCACTGGTCCTTGTTGCCGAACTGGATCGGGATCTCGCCCGCGTCCTTGGCCGCCTGCAAAGCGGCCTCAAAGTCGGCCAGCGTCTGCGGTGGTTCGATGCCGAGCTCGTCGAGCTTCTGCTTGTTGTACCAGACGCCGATCAGCTCGCCGGTCTGTGGCAGACCGTAGAGATTGCCCGAGCCGAAGACCGTGCCGTCGTCCGAGTACGACGAGTGCGCCCTGATCGACGCGGGGAAGCGGTCGTTCCAGCCGTACACGTCGGCATAGCCGTCGAGTGATCGGAGCAGTCCGGCCTCGACGAAAGCGCCCATCTGGGACCGGTTGTTGTTGGCTTGGACGACATCGGGCGCCTCGTCGTCTTGGATCGCGAGGCGGAGGACCCGCTGGAGATCCGCGAACGAACGCGACACCCGATCGATGGTGACGTTGGGATAGGCCTCCTCGAAGGCGGCGTTGAGTTGGTCGATCGAGTCGGCCTGCCCGCCGCGGACCTGCTGGTCCCAGACGGTCAGCGTGATGTCGCCCATGTCGGCGACGTTGGTCTCGATGTCGGACGGAGCGGCTTCCTCACCGCCCTCGTTGTCCTCGCCGGGAGCGCAGGCGGCCAGTGCCAGCGCGACGAGCGCCGATGCTGCGACCGTTGCTCGGATCGTGCCGCGCCTTCGCCACTGGATCATGTGGGTTTCCTTTCTGCGGAGGGCTCGGGTGCCTGCGGTAGCAGTGGCCGTAGCCCGATCGTGGCCGAGGCTCGCGACACCGCGCGAGGACTCTCGGTCGGTATGACGTCGTCGAGGAACGCGTAGTCGCGAGCCATGCGTGGACTTGTGCGGGCATCGTGCCACCAGGCGGCGACTTCGCCCCAGCCGGGCGCGGCGAGAGCGCCACCGAAGTCGCGCACCGACAGCGCCGCGCAGAGGTTGGCGAAACGGAGCCGCTGCTGCAGCGGCCAGCCCCCGAGCGTGCCCATGACGAGCCCGGCCAGGAAGACGTCGCCGGCTCCCGTCGGGTCGAGCGCGTCGACCGGGACGCCGGGCGCCCACGCCGTCTCGCCGGACGTCGCGTCGGCCGCGAATGCGCCGCCGCTGCCGGTCGTGACCACCGCGAGCGGCACCCAGTCGCGCATCGCCTCCAGCGCCGCGCCGGGGGTGTCGGCGCGTGTGTAGGACATCGCCTCGATCGCGTTGGGCACGAACGCGTGGACTCCCGTGAGCTGGGCTCGGAGGCGCTGGACGTCCCAGGTCTCGGACGGATCCCAGCCGCTGTCGGCGAAGACGAGGCTGCCGGCCGCGATCGCGTCGTCGAGCCACACCGCCCGCTCCGTGCCGATCTCCACGCAGCACACCTTGCTGGTCGGAGGATTGCTGGCCAGCTCGTTGAGCGGCACCGGAGCCGGATGGGCGTGCGTCACCATCGCGCGGTCGTCGTCGAGCGCGAGCGAGACGGTGACCGGGGAGTGCCAGCCTTCGAAGCGGCGCGAGTGGGACAGGTCGATGCCTTCGGAGTCTTCGAGTAGCGTCCAGCAGAAGTCGCCGTAGGCGTCGCCACCGAAGGCCGCGGCGAGCGAGGTCCGCAGCCCCAGTCGGGAGCACGCCACCGCGAGATTGGCCGCGCCGCCCGGGCTCGAGCCCATGCCGTCGGTCCAGACCTCGTGGCCGCCGCTCGGCGCGTTGAGCATGCCGGTGAACACGATGTCGAGAAACACCGTGCCGCACAGGAAGACGTCGAAATCCTCCGCCGGGGCATGGGCGGGGTCGGTCACCACTCCACCTCCTGGTGAGGAGTCTGTGCCATAGCGCTCGCTCCTGGCAAGAGTTGATCGGAGTCGATCGTAGCGGTCTCTGGCGACAGTGTGCGCGCAAGTTTGCGCGGCTTTCGAACAGACAGCGGACATAGCTCTGTCCGAAATTGACTGATACTGTCTGCGACGTGCTCGCTCAGCGCCGGTACGACCGGATCCTCGACGCCGTTCGCGCCGACGGCCCGGTCGAGGTGCGCGCGCTCGCCGAGCAGCTCAGGGTCAGCGAGGCCACCATCCGTCGCGATCTGAACCGGATGCAGCGGTCGGGCTTGATCAAGCGAGTACGCGGTGGCGCCGCCCTCGGCACGGCCAGCGAGCCGTCGTACGCCCAGGTCGCCTCCCGTGATCATGCCGACAAGGACGCGATCGCCACGGCGGCAGCCGGCCTCGTCCGCGAGGGCGATGTCGTCCTGCTCGACATCGGCACCACCGTGCACGGCCTCGCGGCCCAGCTGCACGGGCGTTCGGTCACCGTCGTCACCTCGAGCCTCGCCGTCTACGAAGAGTTGGCCGTCGACGATGCGGTCGAGCTGATCCTGCTCGGGGGAGCGGTGCGGCGAAACTACCGATCGCTGGTCGGGTTTCTGACCGAGCACGCGCTGCGGCAGATCCACGCGCAGCGGCTGTTCTTGGGCACCAGCGGCATCCGGCCGGACGGCACGGTGCTCGACACGACGACCGTGGAGGTCCCTCTGAAACAGGCGATGCTGCGTGCCGTCGACGAGGTCGTGCTGCTCGCCGATCCCAGCAAGTTTCCGGGCAGCGGACTGGCTCGGGTATGCGGGCTGGGCGACGTCGACGTGTTGGTCTGTCGAGCACCCGACGACGACTCGACCCCCAGTGCCTTCGAGGACGCCGGTTGTCGGGTGGTCCACGCATGAGCGGCTTGCGGCTGACCGTGCTGGGTGGCGGGGGCTTCCGGGTCCCCCTGGTCTATCGAGCCCTCTGCGAGGAGGACGTCGACGGCGCCCGAGTCGACGAGGTCGTGCTGCATGACGTCTCGGCCGACCGGCTCCGGCTGATGCGGTCGGTGCTGGCGCACGTCGAGTCGGGCGCGCCGCCCGGCCAGGCGCCGCGCGTGATCGTGACGACCGACCTGACCGAGGCGGTGCGCGGCGCCGACTTCGTCTTTTCGGCGATGCGAGTCGCGGGGCTGCGGGGGCGCGTGTGCGATGAGCGCTCGGCCATGTCGGCTGGCGTCCTCGGTCAGGAGACGACCGGCGCCGGAGGCGTGTGTTACGGCCTGCGCACCGTGCCCGAGGCGTTGCGCGTCGCGGCGGTGATTCGCGACGTCGCGCCCGAGGCATGGACGATCAACTTCACCAACCCGGCCGGCATGGTCACCGAGGCGATGGGCTCTGTGCTGGGCGATCGAGTCGTCGGCATCTGCGACTCGCCGGTCGGCCTGGTCCGCCGAGTCGCTCGGGTCCTGGACCTTGACGCTCCGCTGGGAGGACCCACATTGCGCGACACGCCCGGGGAGTCGCGCAACATGGGTCCTCCCAGTGGGGCGGTGCGCTTCGACTACGCGGGGCTCAACCATCTCGGGTGGCTCAGCCGGGTGCTCGTCGATGGGGTCGACGTCTTGCCGAGCCTGCTCGCCGACGCGACACGGTTGGAGCGGATCGAGGAGGGTCGGCTGTTCGGGCCCGAGTGGCTGCGGACGCTTGGCGCGATCCCCAACGAATACCTCTGGTACTGGTACTTCCGGACCGACGCCCTCGCCGCCGAGCAGTCCGCATCGGAGACGCGAGGCGAGTTTCTGCTCCGCCAGCAAGCCGCGTTTTACGACGCCGTGGCCGACGCGAACGACCCGGCTGCCGCGTACGGCCTCTGGGACCGGACCCGACAGGAGCGGGAGGTCTCGTACATGGCCGACAGTCGCGAGATCAGCGGCGCCGGCGAACGCGAGTCCGAGGACCTCGACGGCGGCGGCTACGACCAGGTCGCGCTCGCACTGCTGCGGGCGATCGCCTGCGACCGGCCGACCGAGCTGATCCTCAACCTCCGCAACCGCGGTGCGCTGCCGTTCGTCGACGACGATGCGGTCGTCGAAGTGCCGTGTCGGGTCGACGCCAGCGGTCCGGTGGCGGCCGACGTCGGGCCGTTGAGCGCGCATGCACAGAGCCTCGTGACCGCGGTCAAGGACGTCGAGCGTACGGCGATCGAGGCGGCCCGATCGGGCTCGCGCGACCTCGCCGTACGCGCGCTCGCCCTGCATCCGTTGGTCGCATCGGTGCCGGTCGCTCGGAGCATCCTCGACGCCGAGATCGACGGACTGCCTGAGCTCGCGGCCGTCATCACCCGCTGACCGGCTCGCCCGTGACCGTGACGCCGGCCTCCTTGAACTCCTTGTACGTCGTCCCTAGCTGATCGGGCGCGACCGCCGTCGTCAGGTTGAGCAGCACCCTCGTCGTGAACCCCTCCCGGGCGGCGTCGAGTGCGGTCTTCTTGACGCAGTAGTCGGTGGCGATGCCGCAGACGTCGAGCGAGTCGACGTCGTGTTGGCGCAGCCAGTCGGCCAGGCTGACGATCTCACCGTCGGGGTGCTTGGGCGTGCCGCCTTCGAACGCGGAGTACGCCGACTCGTTCTCGCCCTTGGTGAAGACCGCGTCGAACGGTTGCGGGTCCAGGTTCGGATGAAACGCCGCTCCGTCCGTACCCGCGACGCAGTGCGTTGGCCACGAGTCGACGTAGTCCGGGTCGTCGGAGAAGTGGTCGCCCGGATCGACGTGGTGATCCCGGCTCGCCAGTACGTACGCGTAGTCACTGACGTCGGCGCGCTCGGTCGCCGGCGTCTCCGCCCATTCGTGCAGCCGCTGCCCGATGCGATAGGCGACCTCGGCGCCGCCCGCGACGCCCAGACTGCCGCCCTCGCAGAAGTCGTTCTGTACGTCGACGACGATCAACGCCCGTGCCATATCGCGCACGTTACTCCGCCGTGACGTACTCCGTCGGGATCGCCGGCTCGCCCCGACTCAGGTGGCGGGCTTCGAGCGGGAGCTCGTCGACGGTCCTGCGATGCCGATCGCGAGCGGCGTCCAGCGGCTCGTCATGGATCCGGTCCCCGCCGCGCACGAGGGGCACGAGCAGCTCTCGGCCGTCGTCCTTCGGCGGCCTGCCGATGTGGAGCACCTCCACCTCGGCAACGCCGGCCGGGCCGATCCGGCGTGACGCCCACTTGCGGCCGCCGACGCTGAGCTTGTCGCGGGTCAGCTTCGCCACGGAGACCAGCGGCTCGTCGCTGTCGTTCGACCCGCGCGCGACCATCTTGTAGACGAAGCCACACGTCGGATGGCCCGATCCCGTCACGAGCGCGGTGCCGACGCCGTAGCCGTCCACGGGCGCCGCGGCCAGACCCGCGAGGGCGTATTCGTCGAGATCGCTCGTCACGATGATCCGAGTCTTCTCGGCGCCGAGCGCGTCGAGCTGCCGTCGGACCTCGCGAGCCAGGTGCGGCAGGTCGCCCGAGTCGATCCGGACCGCGCCGAGCTCGGGTCCCGCGACCTCGACCCCGACCCGGACGGCCTCCGCGATGTCATAGGTGTCGACGAGCAGTGTCGTGTCGGCCCCGAGCGACTCGACCTGCGCCGCAAACGCCTCCCGCTCGGTGTCGTGCAGCAGCGTGAACGCGTGGGCGCTGGTGCCGACCGTGGGGATGTCGTACGCGCGGCCGGCGGCGAGGTTCGAGGTCGCCTCGAAGCCCGCGATGTACGCCGCTCGCGCCGCCGCGACGGCCGCCCGCTCGTGCGTACGTCGCGAGCCCATCTCGATGCACGGTCGGTCTGCCGCCGCGTTGGTCATCCGGGACGCCGCCGACGCGATCGCCGAGTCGTGGTTGTAGATGCTGAGCAGCACGGTCTCGAGGACGACGCACTCGGCGAAGCTGCCCTCGACGATCATCAGCGGCGAGCCCGGGAAGTAGGCCTCGCCCTCGGGGTAGCCCCAGATGTCGCCGGTGAAGCGGTACGTCGCGAGCCACTCCGCCGTGGGGCCGTCGACCACATCGCGCTCGCGGAGGAAGCCGAGGGTGTCGGTGTCGAGCCGAAACTCGTCGATGGCCTCCAAGGCCCGTGCCGCGCCCGCGACCACGCCGTACCGTCGGCCGTCCGGCAGCGCCCGCCCGAACAGCTCGAAGACCGTACGTCGCCCCGCCGTCCCGGCCCTAAGCGCGGCCTGCAACATCGTCAGCTCGTAGTGATCGGTGAGCAACGCTGTGGAGGTCACCGCTCCAGCGTAGGCCGCGCCGCTGCGTCGCCTTGGACGTACGCGACAATGCTCAGATGGCCGCGCCGACGCCGACCGAGGTCGAGCCCACGAAGACCGAGCAGCCCGAGTCCGAGGAGACCGTGCAGCTCGATGCTCCATGGGTCACGCTGGTCTGGAACGATCCGGTCAACCTGATGTCCTACGTCAGCTACGTGTTTCGCAGCTACTTCGGATACTCCAAGAGCAAGGCTGACAAACTGATGTTGCAGGTGCACCACGAAGGGCGGGCTGTCGTGTCGACCGGCACCCGGGAGGAGATGGAGCGCGACGTGGAGGCGATGCACGGCTACGGGCTGTGGGCCACCTTGCAGAAGGCGGACGTGTGAAGCGGTTTCGCAGCCGACGCCGCGGCGGGGCACACGCCGAGTTCGAACAGTCCGAGGCCCGCTTGATCGCGAACCTGGCCGCGCAGGTGGCCGAGCTTCTCGGGGGCGACGTCACCGCGGCCGACTCCGACGATCCGCTGGCCGGCCTGGTCGGGCTCGAGGGTCCGGGCCAACCGCCAGATGATCCCGTGCTGCATCGGCTGCTGCCCGATGCCTACCGCGACGACGACGAGGGCGCTTCGGACTTCCGACGCTTCACCGAGCGCGGCCTGCGCGATGCCAAGAGCCACAACGCGCAGGTGTTGATCCAGAGCCTGATCGCCGGTGGCATGAGCGAGCCGGTAGCCGCCGACGACACCGACGACGACGCCGACGCGGCGCCGGCGCAGCCGGAGGTCGAGGTCGAGCTCGACGCCGAAGGCGTTCAGGCGTGGCTTCGGGCGTTGACCGACATTCGACTGGCGCTGGCGACCCGGCTGGGGATCGAGCAGGACGACGAGCAGCGCTGGACCACCTTGCCCGACGACGATCCGCAGTCGTACGTCCACGACATCTACGACTGGCTCGGCTACGTCCAGGAGACGTTGGTCCACGCGATCGACTGACGACTCCGCGTCTCAGCATCCGGACGTGGCGGCGGACGCGCGATGCGGCTCTACCCTCGAAACGTGCTGACGATCGAGCAGGCGATCCGCGACGCCATCGTGGCCCATGCCCGCCGCGATCACCCCGACGAGGCCTGCGGAGTCGTCGCCGGCGCGGCCGGATCGGATCGGCCGACCCGTTTCGTTCCGATGCGCAATGCCGCGCAGTCGCCGACGTTCTACGAGTTTGACTCGGCCGACCTGCTCCGGCTCTACAAGGAGATGGACGACCGCGACGAGGAGCCGGTGGTGGTCTACCACTCCCACACGGCGACCGAGGCGTACCCCTCGCGCACCGATATCGGCCTCGCCCAGGAGCCCGGCGCCCACTATGTCCTGGTGTCGACGGCCGACGGCGCCCACGAGGGCGAGGGTCCGGTCGCGTTCAGGTCCTACCGCATCGTCGACGGCGAGGTCACTGAGGAAGACGTGACCGTGGTCTCGTCGTACGCGGAGGCGGGATGACCGCGCCGCTCGACAGCGTTGAAACCATCGAGTACCCACCGAATCAGGAGATGTGATGGCGATCGAGGTCCGGGTTCCGACGATCTTGCGCAACTACACCGGCGGTCAAAAGGCCGTCACCGCGCAGGGCGGCACGCTGGCCCAGCTCATCGACAATGTCGAGAGCGCCAACCCCGGCGTCAAGGAGCGACTCGTTGACGAGTCGGGGCTCCGCCGGTTCATCAACGTCTACGTCAACGACGAGGACGTCCGGTTCACCGGCGGTCTCGCGACCGAGGTAGCCGACGGCGACACGGTCGTGATCCTGCCGGCCGTCGCGGGCGGCTGAGAGGTGGCGTAGCCACATGCGGTTCGACACCCTTCTCGACTCGGTCGGCGGCACACCGCTGGTGGGACTGCCTCGGCTGTCGCCGTCGCCCGACGTGCGGCTGTGGGCCAAGCTCGAAGACCACAACCCCACCGGGTCGGTCAAGGACCGGGCGGCCCTCGCGATGATCCAGCGGGCCGAAAAGGAGGGGCAGCTGCGTCCCGGCTGCACGATCCTCGAACCGACCTCGGGCAACACCGGCATCTCGCTCGCCATGGCGGCGAAGCTTCGCGGCTACCGCCTCGTGTGCGTGATGCCGGAAAATACCTCGGAGGAGCGCCGGCAGCTGCTGCGCATGTGGGGCGCCGAGATCGTGTCGTCACCGGCCGTCGGCGGCTCCAACGAGGCGGTCCGGGTCGCCAAGCGAATCGCCGCCGAGCATCCCGACTGGGTGATGCTCTACCAGTACGGCAACCCGGCCAACGCCGATGCGCATCGCGACACAACCGCGCCGGAGATCCTCGCCGACCTGCCCGAGGTGACCCACGTCGTAGCCGGGCTCGGCACGACCGGCACCCTCATGGGCCTCGGCCGGTTCTTCCGTGAGCACAAGCCGGAGGTCATGATCATTGCTGCCGAGCCACGCTACGGCGAGCTCGTCTACGGCCTGCGCAATCTCGACGAGGGCTTCGTTCCCGAGCTCTACGACGACTCGCTGATCGACGCGCGCTTTTCGGTCGGCCCCCGCGACGCCGTACGCCGAGTCCGCGAGCTGCTCGACTCCGAAGGCATCTTCGCCGGCATCTCGAGCGGCGCGATCCTGCACGCCGCCTTGGCGCAGGCCGCTCGGTCCGTCGAGGCCAAGGAGCGAGCCGACATCGCGTTCGTGGTCGCCGACGGCGGTTGGAAGTACCTGTCGACCGGAGCCTACGAGGGCACCGTCGACGAGGCCGAGCAACGCCTCGAGGGCCAGCTCTGGGCCTAGCGCCCCACCCTTCTCCCGCCGAGATTGCGCCTCCCCACCAGCCACGCATCGGTTGCCGGCTAGTCTTCGGGTGTAACGGCGTCTGACACCCCGCAGGGGGCCACGTGCGCGACATTCCGGTACGAGAGATCGTCGTCTTCTCGGGCAACGGGCATCCCGAGCTGGCGCAGCGCATCTGCGACGAGCTCGGGGTCGAGCTGTCCCCGGTCGACATAGACAGATTCAGCAACGACAGCCTCCAGGTGCAGCTTCGGGCGAACTGTCGGCAACGCGATGTCTACATCGTGCAGCCGCTCGTGCCTCCGGTGCAGGAGCATCTGATGGAGCTGCTGCTGATGCTCGACGCCGCCCGCGGGGCGTCCGCCGCCCAGGTCACCGCCGTGATCCCCTACTACGTCTACGCCCGCTCGGACAAGAAGGACGCGTCCCGGATCTCCCTTGGCGGCCGCCTGGTCGCCGATCTGCTCGTGACGGCCGGCGCCGACCGCGTGCTCACGATGACCCTGCACGCGCCACAGGTGCACGGATTCTTCTCGGTCCCGGTCGACCATCTGACGGCGATCGGGGAGTTGGCCGAGCACTTCCGGGGTCGCGACCTGACCGACACCGTCGTGGTGTCGCCGGACCTCGGCAACGCCAAGACGGCGACCCAGTTTGCCCGGCTGCTCGGCCTGCCGGTGGCCGCCGGCAGCAAACAACGGCTGGCCGACGACCGGGTCGTCATCGACGCGATCGTCGGTGACGTCGCGGGCAAGCGGGTGATCGTGCTCGACGACGAGATCGCGACCGGTGGCTCGCTGGTTGAGCTGCTCGCCAGGCTCGACGAACAGGGGTGCGGTCCGGCGGCAGTCGCCTGCACCCACGGGCTGTTCACCGGCAAGGCGGTGCCGCGTCTGAGTCGGCACCCGCAGATCAGTGAGGTGGTCACGACCGACACCGTGCCACAGCCGGAAGGCTGGCCGGAGCTGCGCGTACGGTCGGTCGCCGGGCTCTTCGCGGAGGCGATCCGTCGGATCCACGCCGGCGAGTCGGTCAGCAGCCTGTTCGACGGGGTCGACCCGACCCACGGTCCACCGCAGCCCAAACTCCCGTTCTGACCCGATCGTCGGCGGGCGTGTGGGGCGTCACGTGTGGCGTGGGCCGCATCAATACCCGATCAGGCCCTCGACGGTTCTAGGCTTTCGCCTTGTGGCTGACGCTCCGATTGGAATCTTCGACTCGGGCTTCGGCGGTCTCACCGTCGCCCGGGCCGTGCTCGACCAGCTCCCGCATGAGCCGGTCCTCTATCTCGGCGACACCGCACGCCAGCCGTACGGCCCGAAGTTGATCAGTGAGGTGCGCGAATACGCCCTCGAGTGCCTCGACCATCTCGTCGCCCAGGGCGTCAAGGCCTTGGTTATCGCGTGCAACTCGGCCAGCGCCGCCGTGCTCCGCGACGCCCGCGAACGCTACGAAGTCCCCGTCGTCGAGGTGATCCTGCCGGCGACTCGACGGGCCGTCGCCGGCACCCGAAACGGCCATGTCGGCGTCATCTGTACCCGCGCCACCGCCGCGAGCCAGGCGTACGACGACGCGTTCGCCGCCGCGCCGCAGGTCACGCTCCACACGCAGCCCTGCCCCCGGTTCGTCGAGTTCGTCGAGAACGGCGTCACGAGCGGTCCCGAACTGCTCGCGGTCGCGCATGCGTACCTCGGGCCGCTGGTAGACGACGGCGTCGACACCCTCGTCCTCGGCTGCACCCACTACCCGCTGCTGACGGGGGTGATCTCGTACGTCATGGGCGAGGAGGTCACGCTCGTCTCGAGTGCCGACGAGACCGCCAAGGAGGTCTACCGGCTGCTCATGCGGCACGGCCTCGAGCGCCCCGACTCGCTGCCTGAGCCGGTGCATCGCTTCCTGACGACCGGACAGCCCGAGGAGTTTCGCGAGCTGGGCCGCCGGTTTCTCGGGCCCGAGCTCGACCTCGTTGACCAGTTCGCCTGGATGGGTGCATGAAGCTCACGATCGTCGGCTGCTCCGGATCGTTTCCCGGTCCGGACTCGCCGGCGAGCTGCTACCTCCTCGAGGCGCCTTACGACGGGCGGACCTATCGGCTGCTGCTCGACCTCGGCAACGGCGCGCTTGGTCATCTGCAGCGCTACGTCGATCCGCTCGACGTCGACGCGGTCGCGCTGTCGCATCTGCACGCTGACCATTTCTTCGACCTGGCGTCGTTCTACGTCTACCGGCGCTATCACCCGAAGGCGCCGCACCCACGGATCCCGGTGCTGGGGCCGCGGGGCACGGCGAGTCGGCTGGCTCGCGCGTACGACCTCACGGAACAGCCCGGCATGACGGAGGAGTTCGACTTCGCGACCTGGCCGCCGGAAGGCGTCGTCGAGGTCGGGCCGTTCGAGGTACGGGTGCGGCGCGTGGCGCATCCGGTCGAGGCGTACGGCATGCGGATCAGTGCGGACAGCTCGGTTCTGGCGTACTCGGGTGACACCGGACCGTGCTCGCAGTTGGAGTCGCTGGCCGCCGAGGCGGACGTGCTGTTGGCCGAGGCGGCGTTCGTGGAGTCGGTGGAGCATCCGACCGACCTGCACCTCACCGGGCGGGACGCGGCCGAGCACGCGACTCGGGCCGGCGTACGCCGCCTGCTGCTGACCCACATCCCGCCGTGGCACGACGCCGCCGAGGTTCTCGCCGACGCTCGACCGGCCTTCGACGGACCGTTGGAGCTGGTCCACGCCGGCGCGACGTACGAGCTCTGAGGATTCCGTCGCAGGGGTCCCCAGCGCCAAACCTATTGGCGTTGGGGACCCCAGCGCCAACCCGCAGGCCGCAAAGTGAGACCTACGCCACACTCGTCCCCATGACCTGTGCGTTTGCCGTCTCAGCGGGGGTGACGCGTGTGACTCGGGTTGCGACCTGTGCCCTGCTCGGTAATTTGATACCTAATGCCGGGTGACACAAGGACCGTAGACACGCCTGTCCGGAGCGATCCGGAAGCGTTGGATTTGCGATCACCCAATCTGGAGGACGGCGCGGCACTGTGGCGGATCACTGCGGAGTCGAAGGTCCTCGATCTCAACTCGTCGTACGCCTACCTTTTGTGGTGCCGCGACTTCGCCGAGAGCTCGATCGTGGCGACGTCGGACGGCGAGCCCGTCGGTTTCGTGACCGGCTTCCTTCGGCCGGACCAGCCAGACACGCTCATGGTCTGGCAGGTCGCCGTCGACTCGGAGTTCCGCGGACGCGGACTGGCCAAACGCATGCTCGACCACCTGGTCGATCGGCTGGCCGGCGAGTTGGTGGCATGGCTGGAGACGACGGTGACGCCCGACAACCAGGCCTCTGCGAGGTTGTTCGCCTCGTTCGCGGAGGCTCGTGACGCCGAACTGGTCCGCGAGCCCGCCTTTGCGGCCGAGCTGTTTCCGGACGAGCACGAAACCGAAGAGCTCTTTCGGATCGGCCCGCTGGCCTGAGCAATCCCCGCCCGACAACTGAATGATCCGACACCGACGCAGGCTACGAAGCCGGCGGGCTTCGTTGCGCCTGACCACATCCGACAGGAGTGACATAGGTCCGTGTTTGACGTATTCGAGACGCTGGAGTCCGAGGTTCGAAGCTACTGCCGGTCATGGCCGACCGTCTTCGACACGGCCGAGGGCAGTCATATGTACGACGAGGAAGGACGGCGCTATCTCGACTTCTTCGCCGGCGCTGGCGCGCTGAACTACGGGCACAATCATCCGGACCTGCGCCAACCTCTGATGGACTACCTCGAGAGCGGCGCCGTCGTGCACGCGCTCGACATGCAGACCCCCGCCAAGCGCAGCTTCCTCGAGAAGTTCGACGAGCTGATCCTCAAGCCGCGCGGCCTCGACTATCGCGTTCAATTTCCCGGCCCGGCAGGCGCGAACGCAGTCGAGGCCGCGCTCAAGCTGGCCCGCAAGGTCACCGGTCGCGAGCACATCATCAGCTTCACCAACGCGTTCCACGGCATGACGCTCGGCGCGCTGGCCGTCACGGGCAACTCGATGAAGCGCGGCGGCGCCGGGGTGCCGCTGTCGTACTCCACGCCGGCGCCCTATGACGACTACTTCGACGGTGAGACGCCGGACTTCCTGTGGCTCGAGCGGGTCCTCAGCGACAGCGGCAGTGGGGTCGAGCATCCAGCGGCCGTCATCGTCGAGACGGTGCAAGGCGAGGGCGGGCTCAACGCGGGCCGGGCCAGCTGGCTGCGCGAGCTGAGCGACCTGTGCGACCGTCACGAGATGCTGCTGATCGTCGACGACGTGCAGGCCGGATGTGGGCGCACCGGCACGTTCTTCAGCTTCGAGGACGCCGGCATCGTTCCCGATATCGTGTGCTTGTCGAAGTCCCTATCTGGGTACGGGCTGCCAATGGCGATCACTTTGCTCAAGCCGGAGCTGGACATCTGGGAGCCGGGGGAGCACAACGGCACGTTCCGGGGCTACAACCCGGCGTTCGTCACGGCCACCGCAGCCCTCGAGCGCTTCTGGTCCGACGACGTACTCGCCAAGGAGGTCGTCGTCAAGGCGCAGCAGATCGGCGACGGTCTCACCGACATCGTCGAGGGACGACCCGACGCCCAGGTACGCGGCCGCGGCCTGCTCGTCGGCATCGCGTTCGACGACGCCGGCGCGTCGGAGAAGGTGGCGACCGCCGCGTTCGAGCGCGGACTGCTGGTCGAGACCTCCGGCCCAGAGGGTGAGGTCGTCAAGCTGATGCCGGCGCTGACCACCGATCCCGACGACCTGCGGCAAGGCCTCGAAATCCTGGACGACGCCGTCACCACCGTCGTCGGATCGGTCGCGGGGGAGCGGGCATGATCGTCCGACACCTGTCCGACCTCGACGGCACCGAGCGCGACGTGGAGTTTCACACCTGGCGGAGTCGGCGGCTCGTGCTCGCCAAGGAGCGGGTCGGCTTCTCGCTGCACGACACCGTGATCTACGCCGGCACCGAGACGCCGATGTGGTACGCGAACCATGTCGAGGCGGTCTATTGCGTCGGCGGCGAGGGCGAGCTGATCAACGACGACACCGGTGAGGCCTTCGAGGTGTGCGACGGCACGATGTACTTGCTCAACGGCCACGAACATCATCGGGTGCGGGCCAGGACCGACCTGCGGATGGTCTGCGTCTTCAACCCGCCGTGCACGGGCCGCGAGGTACACGACGAAAACGGCGTCTATCCGTTGCTCACCGAGGACCTTACGGATGCGCCCTGAGCGGGTCGAGGAGCTCGTCCTCGGCGACATCTTGCGACAGCGGGCGACCACCCATCGCACCGAGACGTTCCTGAGGTTTCGCGATGGAGACGTGACCTTCGGCGAGGTCGACGCGATGGCGGATCGGTATGCACGGGGCTTCACGGCGCGAGGCATCCGGCGCGGCGACCATGTCGGCGTCATGCTGCCCAACGGTCCGGACATCGTGTACGTGTCGTTCGCCCTGGCCCGACTCGGCGCTGTCGCCGTGCCGATCAACGTCGACTACCGGGGTGAGTTGCTCCGGCACGTACTCGCGACGTCGGACGCGAGTGCGCTGGTCGTCGACGCCGCGTACGCCGACCGCATCCCGCCCGTGGCGCCGCGGCTCGACACGCTGCGGCAGGTCATCGTACGCGCCCCCGTCGCCGGGCTCGACGACCTCGGCAAGCCTGCCGTACCGCTGGCGATGCTGCTCGACCACGGCGACGATCCCGTCCACGAAGCTGTCGGTTTCGACGACCTGCTGGCAATCAGCTACACGTCGGGCACGACCGGGCCGTCGAAGGGTGCGATGGTGCCGCACGCGCTGGCACTGTCCTGCGCGCTCGACTCGCTCGACTTCCTCGACCGCTGGGGCAAGACGATCTATTGCCCGCTGCCGGTGTTTCACGCCGCCGGCATGTGGGACGGCGTCTACGCGGCCCTGTTGGGCGGCGGCCAGATCGCGATCGTCGACAGGTTCAGCGCGTCTGGCTTCTGGGACGACGTCCGCGACTTCGGCGCTCGGGTCACGATGAGCGTGTTCTCGATGATCCCGATCCTTCTCAACCAGCCGCCGCGACCCGACGACAGGGATCATCCGCTCGAGACGTTCTACATGGGCAAGTCGAGCCTGGACGAGCCGCTGCGCGAGCGCTTCGGGGTGCGGTCGGTCGAGACGTACACGAGCACCGAGGTCGGGATCGCGACGGCCAGCCCGTACGGCGAATGGCGGCTCGGCTCGTGCGGCGTGGCCCACGAGGAGCGATTCGACGTCGCTGTGGTCGACGAGCACGACCGGATCGTGGGTACGGGCGAGCCCGGCGAACTGGTCGTGCGGCCGAAGCAGCCGTACGTGATCACGACCGGCTACTACGGCGCCTGGGAGGAGACGACGCACTGCTTCCGGAACCTGTGGTTTCACACCGGCGACCGCGTCTGGCGTGACGAGGACGGCTACTACTACTTCCTCGACCGGATGAAGGACGCGATCCGGAGACGGGGCGAAAACATCTCGTCGTTCGATCTCGAGAGCGAGGTCAACCTGCATACGGCGGTGCTCGAATGCGCCGCGATCGGCGTGCCGTCGGACCTCGAGGACGAGGACATCAAGCTGGCGGTGGTGGCCCGGCCCGGCGAGTCGCTGAAGCCGGAGGAGCTGGTCGCCTACTGCGAGGAACGGCTGCCCCGGTCGATGGTGCCGCGCTATGTCGAGCTGATCGACGCGCTGCCGCGGACACCGACCGACAAGGTCGCCAAGTACCAGCTGCGCGCGGCCGGCGTGACACCGACGACCTGGGACCGCGACGCGACGGCCATGGAGAGTGCGTCATGAACTGGGCAGACACTCCGGAGGAGGCGGCCTTCCGCGAGGAGGTCCGAGCCTTCGTCGCCGAACGGTTTCCGACCGAGTACGCGCCGGATCCGACCGCCGAGAACAGTCTCGAGCCCGAGGACGTCTGGGGCTACAACTGGCCGGCCGACCGGGTCAGCGACGACCCCGCGCGTCGGGACGGCGCCCGGGCGTGGGCGGCGGCCCTCGCCGAGCGGGGCTGGATCGCGCCGCAGTGGCCGAGCGAGTACGGCGGGGCCGCCCTGTCCGCGATGCAGGAGTTCATCCTGCAAGAGGAGCTCATGCGAGCCGGCGTACCGACGGTCAACGGCATCGGCGCGTTTCTGATCGGCCCGACGCTGCTCGAGCACGGCTCCGACGCGCAGAGGGCCGAGCACCTGCCTCGGATCGCGAGCGGCGAGCGTACGTGGGCACAGGGCTTCTCCGAGCCCGGGTCCGGATCCGATCTCGCGTCGCTTCGTACCCGCACCACTCGCGACGGCGACCACTACGTCGTCAACGGCCAGAAGGTGTGGACCTCGCTCGGCAACTACGCCGACTGGCTCTTCGTGCTGGTCCGCACCGATCCGGACGCCGCCAAGCCACATCGCGGCATCAGCTTCCTGCTGGTCGACGCGGCCTCCGACGGCATCACGATCAGCCCGATCGAAGACATCCGTGGCGATACACCGTTTTGCGAGATCTTCTTCGACGACGTACGGGTGCCGGTCGCCGACCGGGTCGGCGACGAAAACCGCGGCTGGTACGTCGCGATGGCCGCGTTGGGCTTCGAACGCGCTGGCATCGGCGCCACGATCAAGTACGAGCGGGCCCTGGAGCGAATGGTCGGCTTCGTCAACAGCTCGGAGGGCGAGGCGTACCTTCGCGACGACCTCGCCGGGTCGCGACGCGAGATCGCCCGGCGCTACGCCGAGATCCGGATGCTCCACAACCTCGCCCGTTACACGGTGTCGCGGCAAGCCGCGGGCGAGCCGGCCGGCTACGAGGCGTCGGTCAACCAGCTCTTCGGTGCCGAGCTGCATCAGCGGCTCGCCCGGACCGGGGCCGAGGTCTTCGGACAGTTCGGTCAGCTCTGGCAGCGTGAGGACGCGCCGCTGCACGCTGCTTTCGCCCACCTGCGGCTCGACTCGGTCGCCGCGACGTTTCTCGGCGGCGCGTCCGAGATCCAACGCAATGTCATCGCCACCCGAGGGCTCGGCCTGCCGCGAGCCTGACGAAAGCTAGTCCATTGGAGGACGGGTCCGTGTACGAAACCTTGAACGTCAAGGTCGAGGAGCGAGTCGCCTGGCTCACGCTCGATCGACCCGACAAGCTCAACGCGCTGACGCCGACGACGATGCGCGAGCTGCGTCAGTTCTGCACCGAGACCGACGATGACGAGGACATCAACGTCGTCGTCCTGCGGGGAGCCGGCGAGCGCGCGTTCTGCGCCGGCATGGACCTCGAGTGGTCGGAGGGCCTGACCAAAAAGGAGCGAATCGAGCAGGGCCGGCTCGGCGAGAAGACCTTCTCGATGCTGGAGCGCCTCTCAGTCCCGGTCATCGCCGCCGTGCACGGCTATGCGGTCGGCGGCGGTCTCGAGCTCGCCCTCGCGGCCGACTTCATCGTGTGCTCCGACGACGCCAAGATGGGTCTGGTCGAGATCACGCTGTCGGCGCGGCCGCCGTACCAACCGAAGTTCATGGACGGCGGCGAAGACCCCGACCAGCCCGAGTACGGCGGCTCGGCCCCGGGATGGGGCGGCGTCAAGCGGCTGCCGCGGCGGATCGGCAAGGCCCGGGCCAAGGAGCTGCTCTTCACCGGGATCCGCCTCGACGCCGACCGCGCCCTTGCGCTGGGCCTGGTCAACGACGTATTTCCGGCCGACGAGTTCGACAAGCGGGTGGGCGAGCTGGCCGAGCGAATCGCGGCGATGAACCGCTACAACCTGCGCCTGGTCAAGGAGCTGGTCGCAAGCGGCTACGACTGGATCGAGCCACACCCGAGCTGACCCGGAGGAGAACGACTGATGCGGATCTACCGCCTCGACCACATCGCGCAGCTGGCGCCCGACCTGGAGGCACAGACAGGCCTCCTGGAGCGGGTGTTCGGCTTCCGACGAACGCTGAGCTGGGACAACCCGGAGCAGGGGACTCAGGGCGTACGCCTGGCCGTGCCTGGCAGTTGGGGACACACCTGGGAGGTGCTCTCGCCGTCCGGTGACGACTCGCCGTTGCGAGCCGAGCTCGACGCCCGAGGCGGACGTGGCGGCTTCCATCACGTCGCTGCCGAGGTGCCGGACCTCTGCGCAACCCGAGCCGAGCTCGAAAGTCGTGGGGTCGCTCCGAGCGACGGACCAAACGGTCACTGGATCGAGGCGTCCCTGTCGCCGTCCACCGGGGGCGACGGACCCCTGTTCCGACTGCGTGGCCCCGGCAGCCTCGAGCTGTGCGGCGACAACACGGCCGTCCCCGACGAGTCGAAGGAGCCCGACGCGCCAACGCTCGGCATCGTGGCGCTCGACCACGTGTGCCAGGCGTACCCGGATCGCGACGAGCTGGCCCGGTGGTACGAGGAGCTCGCGGGCTTCGTCCAGGTGTGGCGGACCCCGATCGACGAGCATCCCGACATGGCCGACCTGGTGCTCAACATCCCGGGCTCGTCGGTGTGCTGGGAGGTCATCATGCCGCGCGGCGACGACTCGTTCATCCAGCGGTTCCTCGACAAGAGCGGCCCGGCGGTTCATCACGTCACGTTCGAGGTCGCCGACTGGGATCGGGCCATGGAGGCGTGCGTGCATCACGACGTCCAGACCTTCGATGACGAGGAAGGCGTGACCGACGGGGCGAAGTGGCGCCATACGTTCGTCCACCCGAAGCAGACCGGAGGCGTCCTCGTGCAGCTGTTCTGGGAAGAGCGACCGGGCGTCTGGGTGCGCTCGGACAAGATCCGACCGGAGAGCCTGTGGATCTGACACTCACCGACGACCAGGCGGTCATCCAGTCGACCGCCCGCGGGCTGCTGGCGGCGCGAGCGTCCAGCGCGGACGTCCGGGCGGTCGAGACGGAGCCGGCTGGCTATTCGGCGGCGCTGTGGAAGGAGGTCGTCGAGCTCGGCTGGCCCGGCCTCGCGCTTCCGACGGACTATGACGGCGTCGGCGAGGGATTCGTCGAGCTCTGCCTGCTCGTCGAGGAGCTCGGCGGCAGCCAGATACCGATGCCGCTGTTGCCGACCGCTGCCGTCTGCGGGATCGCGATCGATCGGTTCGGCACCGAGGCACAGCGGGCGGAGTGGCTCGCCGACATCGCGGCGGGACAGGTCATGACCTATGCCCTGGCGACGGCGCGCGGCGGCTGGGCCGAGCCCGGCCGAGCCGTGACGGCACTCGCCTGCGACGGGGGCGTTGCCCTCGACGGGACGGCATGGTTCGTGCCGTACGCCGGCACCGTCGACCAACTGCTCGTCGTGGCGCGCACCTCCGACGACGCGCCGATCGTAGCCGTCGTCGCCGCGGCCGACGGCGTCTCGACGCGGCGACTCGACGTGGTCGGGCCCGACCCGCTCTACCGGGTCGACCTGACCGATGTCTCGGTGGCGACCGACCGCATCCTCGGCGGCGTCGACGGCGGTGCGGACGTGGTCGAGGCGATGACATCTCACGGCGCCGCCGCGACCTGCGCCGCGATGGTCGGTGGCGCCCAGCGGGTGCTGGACATGACGGTCGAGCACGCCAAGGAGCGCGAGCAGTTCGGCCAGCCGATCGGCAGCTTCCAGGCGGTTCAGCATCATTGCGCCGACATGGCCATCGACCTGCTGACCAGCCGTTATCTCGCCTACGAGGCCATCTGGCGGCTGTCCGAGGGCCTCGACGCTGCGACCGAGGTGGCGATGGCCAAGGCCGCCGTCGGAGATGCCTACCAGCGGGTCGTCGCCCTCGGGCACCAGGTGCACGGCGCGATCGGGTTCACCAGGGAGCACGACCTGCACCGCTACCTTCGCCATGCGACGGCAGCGGCGCTCGCCTTCGGCGACAGCGACTTCCACTGGGATCGGCTCGCGGACCAACTTGTCAGCCACCGTTCGGCCCAGGGCCCGAACAGTGGCTGACAACTCCGCCACGTACGGGATCCCCTGTTCCGACTACGCCCCGTGACGCACGTAGGGTCGGTTTCCATGACCAGAGGCGACGGACGCACCCCTGACCAACTGCGACCCGTGCGGATCACCCGCCACTGGTTGGACCATGCGGAGGGTTCGGTGCTCGTCGAGTTCGGCCGCACCCGCGTACTCTGCGCGGCTTCGGTGACCGAGGGAGTGCCGCGCTGGCGCAAGGGATCCGGCCTGGGTTGGGTCACAGCCGAGTACGCGATGCTGCCGCGGGCCACGCATTCGCGGTCCGACCGCGAGTCGGTCAAGGGCCGGATCGGCGGCCGCACCCACGAGATCTCGCGCCTGGTCGGCCGGTCGCTGCGTGCCGTCGTCGACTACAAGGCGCTCGGCGAAAACACCATCGTCATCGACTGCGATGTGCTCCAGGCCGACGGTGGCACCCGTACCGCCGCGATCACCGGCGGCTTCGTCGCACTGAGTGACGCCGTCGCCCACCTGCGGGAGGCGGGCGCCCTCGTGGCCGAGCCCCTGCGCGGGTCGGTCGCCGCCGTTTCGGTCGGTGTTGTGGGCGGCATGCCGCTGCTGGACCTTGCGTACGACGAGGACGTCAACGCCGACACGGACATGAATGTCGTCATGACTGAAGAGGGTCGGTTTGTCGAAGTACAAGGGACAGCCGAGGGCGAACCATTCGATAGACGGCTTTTGGATGAGATGCTAGAGCTAGCATCGGCGGGATGCGTTGAGTTGAGCCAAGTTCAGCGCCATGCGTTGGGTGAGGGTGGCACGACATGAAGCAGGTCCTTCTGGCCAGTCATAACGCGAGGAAGCTGAAGGAGCTGCGGCGAATACTCGAAGACGAGTTACCCGACATCGAGGTGCTCGGGCTCGACGACGTCGCACCATATGACGAGCCGGTGGAGACCGAATACACGTTCGAGGGCAACGCGCTGATCAAGGCCCGCGCCGCCGTCAAGGTGACCGGTCTGCCGGCACTCGCCGACGATTCGGGCATCTGCCTCGACGCGCTCAACGGCATGCCGGGTGTTTTGTCGGCCCGCTGGGCTGGGCTTCCGAAGGCCGATCGAGCCGTCCGCGACGCCGCCAACAACCGGCTGCTGCTGGCCCAGATGGGCGACGTGCCGGACAACAAGCGGCAGGCCGAGTTTCGCTGCGCCGTGACGTTCGTGCTGCCCGACGGCACCGAACACCTCGAGATCGGTGTGCTGCGCGGCCGGCTGCTGCGGGAGCCGCACGGGCGTGGCGGCTTCGGATACGACCCGATCTTCCTGGCCGACGGTCAGAGGGTGAGCAACGGCGAGCTGTCGTCGGTGGCAAAGGACGCCATCAGCCATCGCGGCGAAGCGCTGCGCGCGATCGCGCCGATCGTGGCCAAAGCCCTCGCGTCGTAGCGCCTGGCCCCGGGTGTAACAGCGGCACCACGTGCGGCACATACGGACGGTCGCGGGCGGTGTGTACCCGCACTCGTCGCCGCATACGTTGCCGAAGGGGTACGTGTGGTCACAGCTCGCGCCATTCGCTGCGCAGCCGAGGCGGGATGTCTGGGACTTGGCGTCGGCGCATTGCGGCGACGATCCGCTCGAGCGTGTCCGCTGGCCGCCGAAAGAGGTCGCCGCCCGTGATGACGAGCACGATCCAGCCCTCGGCCTCGAGCAACTCCCGGCGGGCGATATCGCGACGCCACTGCCGTCTATCGACGCGGTGATGCTCGCCGTCGTACTCGATCGCGATCTTCCACTCCGGGTAGGACAGGTCGGGTCGTGCGAGCCACAAACCCCGACTGTTGAAGACGTCGCGGTTGATGACCGGCTCAAGGAGCCCGGCGAGCACGGTGACCAGGCGAAGGTGGGTCTCCATGGGTGAATCGACGCCGGGCCGTACCAGCGCGGCCGACCGGCGCGCCCGGATGCCCGTGCGGCCGCGGGCCAGCTTCGCCGCTGCGCAAAGGTGCTCCACCGGGATCGCCCGACAGAGCGCGTCGCCGGCGATCACCAGATCCAGCAAGGCAAGCCGCTCGGCGAGCTGGACGAAGAGCGGCGCCGCCGCGGTGACCGCGATGCCATCCTGCACGACGGTCGTCGGCGGGTCGACATATTCGCGAACGCGGATGCCCACCACTCTGGGCCGCGGCTCGCCGCGTCGGATCCCGAGATACGTGGTCGAGTCGTCGGGCACCGGGATGCCAAGGACGCGGGCGGCGCTGTAGTCGGTTGCGAACGCGTGTGGCGCCAGCAGCAAAGCGCCGATGAGACGGGTCGTCGCCGTATCAGGGAGGTCAGCGTGGGCGTACACGGTCGGAAACAGCCGACGGAAGCGGCCTCCTCGCAGCACGTGGTCGGCCAGCCCAGCGGCTCGGGCCATCGACAGTGTGAATGGACGGCAGCGCAGCTGTTCAGGAATCGGCGTCGGTGCTACCACCAGCCGATGATCGCTGACCGATCGACGTGGCGTCGCCCACTATCCACAGGCAACGTCGCAGCCGCCTCTCGGGTCTCACGTGCGGCATGAACCGACGGTAAGAGCCCCGATTCATCGTCGATCTGTGCCGCATGAGGTACGCGTGGCTCCCCATAGTCGGGTCTCGTCGCCCCCTACCGCGGTGCCGGAGGCGGGACTCGAACCCGCACACCCGAGGGCACAGGATCCTAAATCCTGCGTGTCTGCCAATTCCACCACTCCGGCCCGCCTCGCAGTCTAGGGTGCGTCGACCGCCCACTCGTGCAGCACGTCGACCCGCTCGGTCGACCACCGCACCAGCTGGACCGTGTCGACGACCGCGCGCAACGGCAGCAGCGGCGCGACGACGGTTCCGACGGCTTCGAGGTCGATGCTGCCAGGCAGTCGCCCGAGCGACAGGTGTGGGATGACCTCGTCAAACTGCCCGCCGTAGGGCGGATAGTCCGGGAACGCCCGCCAAAGCGCCTCGGTCAGCGCCCGAAACGGCTTCGGATCGTCGGGCGCTAGCCATACCATCCCGTCGGAGAACTGCTCGAGCCGGGAGAGCCCGACCGTGACCGGCAGATGCGTCCAGATGAGCGCTCCGATCCTGTGGAGCAACGCGGGCGTCAGGGTCGAGGGGGGCGCGAACGGCCCTAGTGCCGTGACATGGGCGTACGGCCTGCCGTCCCACTCCGGAGGCACGAATCGACCGAATGCGGCGACGACGGGGTCGGCGGTCGGCACCCTGGCGAGCAGCACAGTGTGCTCGTCGGCCACGTGAGCATGGACTACGGCGTCGAATCGTTCGCTCGCAAGCTCTCTCACGTCGCTCGCCGACGCGGTCAGACGCCGAGGTCGCGGCGTAGCTTCGCCACGTGGCCGGTGGCCTTGACGTTGTATTGCGCCAGCTCGACCCGGCCCCTTTCGTCCACGACGAATGTCGACCGGATGACGCCCTCGACGACCTTGCCGTACAACTTCTTCTCGCCGTACGCGCCCCACCGCGTCAGCACCTTTTTGTCCGGGTCGGACAGCAGCGTGATGGTCAGGCCGTCGCGCTCGCGAAACTTGGCGAGCTTCGCCGACTGATCGGGGGAGATGCCGACGACGGCGTAGCCCGCGGCCTGGAGGGAGTCGAGCGAGTCCGTAAAGTCGCACGCCTGTTTGGTGCAGCCGGGTGTCATCGCGGCCGGGTAGAAATACACGATTACCTTGCGGCCGCGTAGCTCCGACAGCGTGACCTTGTCGCCGCGGTCGTCGGAGAGGGTGAAATCCGGGGCTTCGTCGCCGGCCCCCAGGCGGGTGGCGTCGGGCATCGAGTCTCCGTTTCTCATGCGCTGGGGCGTGCCAGGTCACCCTAACGCTGTCCGTGAACCGATACGGTGTCGACGTAGGTATCGACCCGATCGAGGAGGATGGTGTGGCCCGCGGTTCGAAGCAAGAGAACACGCGCGACTCGGGTAGCGCAGGTGCTGGCAACCGCACACCGGACGCTCTCGTGCGTGACATCGAGGAGGCCCGCGACCGACTCGCGTTGACGATCGACCGGATCGTGGAGCGGGTCCATCCGAAAAACGCGGCCAAGCGTACGCTCGGAAGGGTCAGGTCCAGATTCGTCAACGATGACGGATCGCCACGTCTCGAAAACATCGCTCCGGTGGCCGGCGGCATCGTCGGCGTCGCTGCGTTGGTCGTGGTCGTGCGCCATCTCGTCGGTCGTGACTGAGCCCATACATTCTGGGGAGCCTGTGCCGTCCAAGTCGTCAAGTTCGAAGCCAGCGCGTTCGAAGGTGTCGTCGGGGAGCGATGACACGCGCGCCGACAAGCTGCCGATCCAGATGCTGCATGACCGACTGCTCGTCACGTTGGACCAAGACGCCGGTGAGCGCCGGTCGTCGTCGGGCATCGTGATCCCGGCGACCGCGACGATGGGCCGTCGGCTCGCGTGGGCCCGCGTGCGAGCGGTGGGGCAAAACGTACGCACGGTGCAGATCGGCGATCGGGTGTTGTTCGATCCGGACGACAAGGCCGAGGTCGAGGTACGCGGCGACGACTACATCCTGCTTCGCGAGCGCGACCTGCATGCCGTCGCGTCAGAGCGGATCGAGGACGACCACACCGGCCTCTACCTCTGACGGGCCGCCGCCTCAACTCTCGACGGCGGCCGGCATCTCGTCGGTGGGATGGCTGCTGTTGGCGCCGTCGCTGTTGAGCGACTCCCAGTACGCCTCGAAGGCCTCGGTCCGCATCGGCCGGGCGATCAGGAATCCCTGCATGTACGGGCAGCCCATCCGCGACAGGGTCTGCCGCTGCAGCTCGGTCTCGACGCCCTCAGCCACGATGCGACGATCAAGCGCCTTGCACAGCCGGAGCACGGCCGCGACGATCTGCGTGTCGACGGGGTCCTTGCCGAGACCTGCGATGAACGCCCGGTCGAGCTTGACCACGTCGACGGGGAGCTGCCGCAAGTACGCCAGCGACGAGTAGCCGGTGCCGAAGTCGTCGACCGACACCCGTACGCCGATGTCGCGCAGCTCTTGCAGTGTCGCGATGTTGACGTCGATGTCGGCGAGCAACGCGGTTTCGGTGATCTCGAGGCTGAGCTGCCACGGCGGCAGCCCGGTCGTTTCGAGGGCCTCGGCGATCTCTTGGGCCAGGCTCGGCTGCACGAGCTGCAACGCGGACAGGTTGACCGACACCATGACGGGGGGTCGCTCCGGATGGGCGAGGTTCCATCCCTGGGTGACTCGGCAGGCCTCGTGGAGCACCCAGCGACCGACGTAGACGATCAGCCCGGAGTCTTCGGCAAGCGGGATGAACTCACCCGGCGGGACGGTGCGGCCGTCCCGCTCCCAGCGCACCAGCGCCTCGACGCCGGACAGCGCCCGTGTCTTCGTGTCGACGATCGGCTGGAAACGCAGGCTCAGATCGCCGTGGTCGATGGCATCCCGCAGCTGGGCCTCGAGCTCGAGTCGCACCCGTGAGGCGTCGACCAGCTCCTGAGTGGCGAGCCGGATGCAGTTGCGTCCGGCCGATTTCGCGGCATAGGCGGCGGCGTCGGCCGCGAGCATCACGTCGTCGCGGGTCTGACCCGGCTCGGCGACCGCGATGCCGATCGAGACCGTGACCTGCACGCTGTGACCGTCGATGAGGTACGAGTCGCGCAGCCGGTCGAGCGTCGCCTCGGTGACTCGTTGGACCGCCGCGGTGTCATCAACGTCCTCGAGCAGAATCACGAACTCGTCGCCGGACAGTCGGGCGATGACGCTCGAGTCCGGTGCCGACCGGAGCAACCGGTCGCTCATCTGGATCAGCAGCTGATCGCCGACGAGGTGGCCGAACGAGTCGTTGACCAGCTTGAACCGATCGAGGTCGACGAAGATCACCGCATGGTGCTGTTCGGTGCGTACGCTGCGGGCGAGCAGCTCGTCGAGTCGGTCGAGGAACGAGCGACGGTTGGGCAGCCCGGTCAGCTCGTCATGCATGGCGCGATAGGTCAGCGCCTCCTGGAAGGCGCGGCGTTCGGTCACGTCACGTACGACGAGCACGGCGCCCTCGGACGCCCTGGCATCGCCGTCTTCGCCGCCGATCGGGTTGAACGAGTAGGCGACCTCGGTCCGGTTGCCCGCGGCCGCATGCAGCGTCGCGTCGGCGTCTTGAGCCGTGGCTCCGTCGCGCATCATGCCGACCAGATCCAGCGGCTTACGTTGTACGCGGAGGCTGCAAACGTCGTCGAGCGGCTTGCCGACGATCTCGTCGAGCTCCTCGACCCGCAGCATCCCGCCGGCCGCCGGGTTCGCGAAGGTCACGAGGCCCTCGCCGTCGATGGACAGGATCGCCTCGGTCTGAGCGTTGGTCACGTCCTGCAGCCGGGCGATCAGGTCCGCGGCCTTGAAAGCGTCGTCAGCCACCCCGGCCAGTGCGATCAGCGTCTCGCGCTCCTGCGCCGTCCAGTGCCCCGGCCCCAGCCGCCCCTCGGCCACCAACGTCTGCCCCGACGGCATCGTCGCCGCCAGCGCACCCGGCGGTGTCTCGTCCTCGGAGAGGATGCGTACGGTCCGGGCGCCCACGAGGTCGCACGCCGATGCGATCAGAGAGCTGGCAATCGCGGGCTTCTCCTGCGTGGCTCGAAGCTCCGCAGTTGCTTGTTGAAGACGCTCGGCGTGGATCCGCGCAACGCCTTCTTGCACCTGGGCGAAGTAGGCACGCTGCACCAGCAAGATAAGAGCGAGCGAGAGCACTACACCCCAGGTGTAGTAGTACGCCAGGACAGCCCCGCAGCCGCCGAGCATCACGGCGCCGGGCCACGCCATGGCCTCCTGCCGCGAAATTCGGACCGTCGAGCGGTAAGACGACGCGGTTGCGAAGGCCACCATGGTCAGGACGGCCAGGGGAGAGAGGACTGCGTACACCAGGGTGCCGGCCATGGCAGCTGCGAGCGCGCCGGCGCTGAGCTCTGTCGCAGACGATCCAGCGAGCAGGCCAGTGACAGCGAGCCCGATGGTCGCCGTAAGTACGAGTTGGCCGCAGTTGAAGGCTGCCTTTTCGGTACTTCTGCGTAGTCGGACACTGCCCGCGACCGAGGCAACCGAAGTTAGGAGCGCCAGCTCAAGTGGCGATAACGTGAGGAAGAGAGGAACAAAAAGTGCTTCGTCGACCGTGAAGGTGTCGACCGAACCACCTCTCGCTTGAAGCCGTCGGGGTACCGCTTTAGTTAGTACTAGTGAGGCAGCGAAAGTCCATACCGCGATGTCCGGTAGCGCGATCTCCGGAGGCTCGACCAACCTCTCGACGACCAACGCGCACGTAAAGCCGGCGATCAGCGTTGCGAAGCTGACAACCCATGTTGCACGTATCGGACGGCTGATGGGGACACCTCCGGGTCACGGTCCTCACCATGATCCCACGACCTGGTGATGCCGGAAGTCAGAGCAACCAGTGGCTCGGACCTAGTCCCAGTCGTGTCCTGCACGGGCGCAGTCCCAGTCGTGCCCCGCACGGGCGCAGTCCCAGTCGTGCCCGATGAGAACACCCTTGTAAAGGCTGTCGGCAGACCTGTTCATTGAAAGCTGGTAGCGAGTCATCTCAGGGCCCTCTAGCGATATCGGCGCGTGTCACGGTGCGGTATACGCGCCACGCGGCGGGTGGCTGTGCTTCGTACTCACGCGGACCCGAGTATTTCCGCGTCTTTTTGAAGTGTTGCACCCGGGGTTAGGACCTCGCCACTGCGCGCGACGGTACGCGGCGTCGGCCCCATTTGCCGCCACGACCTGCGCCTGATCAGCTACTGAACGTAGTGATTGATCGACGTACGTCTGTCCACACGCCCCACCAGCACAGACGTCACAAGCGTCACCTAGGGGGAAGGAGCCTGTCACCCGGATCTAGATACGTGACAACCTTGTCAGGCTTGAGTGGACACAATTCGTCCGCTTCATTGCAAACCTCGGAAAACACCATGCCCGTATCCCCTTGTCCTAGGGCATTTCGCGTCCCTCGCCCAGGGTTTGGAGGGCTATGCGGACGTTAGTGGCTCTCGGCGTTCCCATCTCCTCATAGAGATCCAGGGCTTCATGCCAATGAGCGCGTGCTGAATCCGGCTCGCCCATGGCGATACGGGTCTGAGCCACGCCGTCGTGTGCTGCCGCTTGGCCGGGGTGGTCCATGAGGTCGAGGCTCAGCGACAGCGCCCGCTGATGCTGCGATAGCGCTTGTGTGAAGTCGCCTTGGCGGCGGAGCGTCGTGCCAAGTTCCTGGCGAGCGTAGACCTCGCTGGCCTGATTGCCGGTCGTCAGCGCCACGGTTAGCGCTCGCCGCTGATGGGTTTCGGCGCGCCGGAGATCGCCACCGATGGCGAGTGCCGTTCCCAGGCCAGTGAGGGCGTCCGCTTCGACGGTCCGCTCGCCAATCTCGACGGCGATCGCGAGGGCACGTTGCTCATATGCGAGGGCGACGTCGTAGTGGTCGAGCAGGTTGTGAAGCAGCCCGAGGTTCTCCGACACGCGAGCCTCGTTGATCCGATCATGCTGGCGCTGGGCATGCCGGAGTGCCCGATCGAGGTGGTCGTTAGCCTTCTCGTACTCTCCGAGTGACCTGGTGGCGATGCCGAGATTTAGCAGCACACTGCCCTCGCCGATTGGATCGCCGCTGATGCGTGCAACTCGCAGCGCGCGCTCAAAGACCTCACGCGCCTCCTCGTGGCGTCTCAGGTGCTCGTAGACGTTGCCGAGGTTGTTGAGGACTCGGTAGAGGCTGAGGTGATCATTCACGGCCTCTGCGGCATCTCCGGCCTCCCGAAGAAGTTCGAGGCGACCCCATGATTCTTGAGCGCGACGCTCCGAGCGGCTTCAGACGCGACCCTCGCGGCGTGCCCGTGTAGCAGGCCGGCGTCTTCGAAGTGAGCGGCAGTGAGCAAGTAGGGCGCGACGATCGCGGACAGGTCTGTGACGTGCTGAGGCCAACCGTGCTCTGCGGTGTGCATGCCGACGGCGACGAGGTTAGGTCGCCCGGTGTCGAGCCAGGCAGTGGCGGAGGGGCTGTCGGCAAGCGGAGGGACGGCCGTTCCGGAATCCGACACATCGGGCCGGCGGTGCCGTTCCTCTGGGGTGTAGACATCCATCGCAACGGCGGCGGCCATCGGTAGTGATCGAACAGTCTCGTGAGGGCGGCGCGGCGGGCGCTGGGCGGGTCATCCTCGCGAGCTCGATTAAGGGCGAAGATCCGGACCAGGTCGTGGAGCTCGAAGCGGTCGGCGGAGCGCGAGTTCACCAGGCTGGCCTCGGTCAGGTCGGCGAGCTGACGTTGGGCCAGGTTGGCGTCGATGTCGGAGAGGGCGGCCGCGGCGTACGCGTCGCAGTCGCGACCGGGGTGGAGTGCGAGGAGTCGGAGTATGCGTTTCAGCGATGGCGGCAGCGTCTCGTACGAGGTCGCGAACGCCAGCTCGACGCCGGGGTCGAGTCGCAGTGACTGGCGACGCTCGATGAGGTGCTCGAGATGGTCATCGAGGGTCCAGCCGGACGAGGCCTTGATGCGTGAGGCGACGATGGCGACGGCGAGGGGCAGCAGGCCGACCTGCTCGACGATTCGAGCGGCTGTCTTCGGGGCCTCGTCGACCGCGGCGCGGGCGTGAGTACGCAGCAGCGCGATCGCCCGCTGCGACGGGAACACGTCCAACACGACATGACGGGCCGTCGCGCGCTCGACGACCCGATGCCGGCTCGTCACGAGCACCGTGGTCGTCGGATCGTCGGGCAGCAGCGGTTCGACCTGGTCAGCGGTGGCGGCGTTGTCCAGCAGCACCAGCACCGGTTGGCCGGCCAATAGTTCTCGATAGCGGCCAGTGCGCTGGGATAG